>Ga0255204_1000190_pt1 | contig 19748 bp, 20 predicted proteins | sample Miss_Colum_RepC__2_FD_188418 | JGI IMG/M metagenome (GOLD analysis project Ga0255204, IMG submission 188418) | Freshwater microbial communities from Mississippi River, Louisiana, United States - Miss_Colum_RepC_8h | ecosystem: Environmental > Aquatic > Freshwater > River | place: USA: Louisiana... | reverse complement strand
GTGCTGGATACTGCGTACAGCCGGGGGGCGATGGAGCTCGGGTATCGGGATCGGAACCTTCAGCTGGGCCATGGCGACATCCTGATCGCGGGACCACTTGGTCGAGAACTTGGTTTAGAGGCGATTCTCTCCGGCCATACGGTAGATGGGCGGCTGCTGACGCATATCGAACGTTTATTGCTGACCCATGATCGGCAAGATCGTGGGTTGAGCCTGGGGCTGGGCCGATTTGCTTCTCAGGTGGGCGCAATGAATGCGCAGCATCCTCACGAGGATGATTTTTCCGAGCGGCCGCTGCTCTATCGCGGTTTTTTGGGAAATCACTGGTTTGATGATGGACTGCGGCTGAATTGGGTAGCGCCCACACCGTTTGTTCTGCGCGTTGGCGCAGAGGTTTTTTCAGGCCGACAGCTGATGGAAGAGCCCCAGGTGGCACCTGTCATTGGTGCCAGCACGCTTTCGATGAAGACCGGCGCCGATTGGGATCCAGTCCGCAGCTGGGCATTTGGCTTGTCCGTGCTGAACAATCGGCGTCAGGCCGCGCCCCACGACCATGCAGCAAGTAACACGCACTCCCATATGCATGGTGCTCGTTTTAGCGGCCGACAACTCTGGATGAGTGACTTGACGCTGCGTTGGGCGCCACAAGGCCACCCTGAGGATCAGGAGCTCAAGCTGACCTGGGAGTACGCAAGCGCGCGCCGAATCCATCCGGATGCGGGTGCTTTGACGCACGCCGCCTCTGCGATGGCAGCCGTCTGGCGGTTTCGGCGGGGCTGGGAGATGGGGGCCAAAGCGGACTGGCTGCGTGTGCATCAGCCTGGCTTGCATGATGACGATGACAATCCCGCGACCGTGGCCACACTCGAATTTGGCGCGGCGCGACTACGTGAACAGGCGCTGATGATTGCTTATCGACCCGATCACGGCCGAACCCTTCGACTTCAATATAGCCGTCAGCAGGCCTCGGGCCCTGATGTCGCAGATGTTTTTCCACGTCCGGTTCGCGAGGTCCTGATGCTGCAGCTTGTGCTTGGCTTTGGGAGCGCGCGGCATCATCATCACCACTAAGATGAGAATGCTTGCTGCCACCCCAATTTTTTTGCTGCTCTTTTCGGCCGGTGCCGTTGCCCATGGGCCCCATGTGCATGGCAAGGGCGAGCTCGAAATCACCATTCAAGGTGCTGCGATTCGGGGCGCCTTTCGCACCCCGATGGAAAGCCTGCTGGGTTTTGAGCACTTGCCGAAAAATGACGCGCAGCGCAAGGCCCTGGAGGGCCTTCGTCAACAGCTGGCCTTGGCATCTGCAGTGGTGCTGCCCAATGCCGAGGCGGCGTGTCAGCCGCGGATGGCAGAGGCGACCTCTTCGCTGTTTACCGGCATGGCCAAAGGCGAGCACAGTGATCTTGAGTTTCGGTTCTCTTTTGAATGCGGTATGCCGGATCGATTGGCCAGCCTCGAAGTGGTTGCCCTGAATCAGTTTCGCAGGCTCTCTGAGGTCCGCGCCGTGCTGGTCACAACGAAGGGCCAGCGGTCTTTTGCGGTCAAGAAAAAAGATCCGAAGATCTCAGTAGCGCCGTGACACCGTGCGGCTTAGGCGCCGAGCCCAACAGGCCGTTTGGGGTCGCTGCACCATTCGCTCCATGAGCCCGCATACAGCGCACTTCCGGCAAGGCCTGCGATTTCCATTGCCAGAATATTGTGGCAGCCTGTCACGCCGGATCCGCACATATGAACGACATCCATCGGATCCTGCTCGCCAATCAAGGTGAGAAATTCATCGCGCAATTGCTGGGCCGATTTAAAGCAGCCTTTGCTGTCGAGATTTTCGGCAAAGGCGCGGTTCGTTGCGCCCGGGATATGGCCGGCGACCGGATCCAACGGCTCGGTTTCACCACGAAACCGCTCGGGCGCCCGGGCATCAAGTAGTGTCGCAATCGCGCGGGTTGCGCCCGCGTCGACCCAGGCCTGAACATGTTCGAGAGTCCAGAGCGGCGCAAGCGAGGGCCGCACTGAAATTCGGCCTTTGGATTTTGCTTTAAAGGTCTCGGTGGACAGCGGGCCATCATTCGCGATCCAGTGCTGAAGACCGCCATCGAGTACGCCGCACTTGAGGTGGCCGATCCATCGGCACATCCACCAGAGCCGGGAAGCGAACATCCCGCCGGACGCATCGTAAGCAATGATCAAGGTGTTTTCGTTGGCACCAAGCGATGCCAGACAGGCCGCGAATGTTTCGGGCGAAGGCAGCGGATGCCGGCCATTAGAGCCGTTTTTTGATGCCGCGAGATCGTGATCGATGCTCAGAAACGCTGCCCCCGGCAGATGCCCCTCGCGGTAGGCCTGTGCGCCCGCATCCGGATTCATCAGATCATGCCGGCAGTCGACGAGCAAGACGGGCTCGCGAAGCCCGACCAACTCTTTGACGGAAACAATTGGATTAATAGTGGACCTGCCGACGAAGATATTCGTGAAAGTGCAGCATGCCATCCTCCATCGGCGACTGATAGGGGCCGACTTCGTTATCGCCACGGACCATCAGGGCATTGCGTCCACGGTCCATCCGCTTTGCAATCTCGTCATCTTCAATCATGGTCTCGCGATAGGCCGCCTGGTGAGCCTCGACAAACTCAGGCTCAAAAAGAGCGATTTCCTCGGGGTAGTAAAACTCAATCACATTGTTGGTGGATTGCGGCCCCCGGGGATGCAAGGTGCTGACCACCAGCACCTTGGGATACCACTCCACCATGGTGTTGGGATAAATCGTCATCCAGATCGCGCCGTAAGGCGGCAGGCCTTCGGGATGCATGCGCAAGACCTGCTCATGCCAGCGCTGATAGACCGGTGTTGATGGCTGCTTGAGATCGGTGATGCCAACTGCCTGTACCGAAAAATGTTCGCCGTAGTGCCAGTGGAGTTTGGTGCAGTCAACGAAATGGCCCAGGCCCGGATGAAATGGCACCACGTGATAGTCATCCAGGTAGACCTCGATAAAGCTCTTCCAGTTGTAGTCGCAGGCGTGCTCTTCAATGCGGTTGAGCACGTAGCCTGAAAAGTCAAGCTGCTCCATAAATGGCGTGGTGTGCAGGTCCCGAACAATTTCGGCGGGCCCCTCAAAGAGCAGTCCATTCCATCGCGACAAGGCCGTCGACTTTAAGTGCCGGCAGGGATCCTCGGGGAAGTGGGGCGCACCAATCAATGCGCCGTTGAGGTCGTAGGTCCAGCGGTGCAGCGGACAGACAATCGAATCGGCCTGGCCCTGGCCCTCCAGCATGACGGCCTGGCGGTGGCGGCAAATGTTCGAGAGCAATTCAATTCCTCGGGGATTGCGCACCAGCACCCGGCCATGGTCCTCGTGGGCCAGCGTCGCATAATGGCCCACCTCCGGCACCATGGCCTCATGGCCAACGTAGCCTGCGCCCAGGCGAAACAGGCTGGCGATTTCCTGCTCTAAGACCGCAGGCTCAAAATACGAATGAACCGGCAACTGCGCCGCGCTAGGGGCGAGCCGAGAAAGGTTTCCGACATCCGACATCGAGGACCCCCCGAAAAACACTGGCCAAAAAAGAAGGGCGAGTATACCCCCGCCGAAGAGGCTAAGTTCTTGATTCGTTTCAATTAAAATCGGCCAATGGAAAAAAAGCACACGGCCAAGGCAGCATCTGCTGCGGGGGCCTCGGCCGGGGTGGGGGGCAGCCCGCCACAGGACGCCGCCACGGCCGGCCCTGGCGCCCTGCCGGCTGATATTGTGGCTCTGAACTTTGAGCAGGCGATGGCCGAACTAGAAGAGGTCACGCGGCGTTTAGAGCAGGGCGATGTTCCGATTGCCGAGGCCTTAGCGGCCTATCAGCGCGGGGCGTCCCTGATGCGGCATGCCCAGTCAATCCTCAATCATGTTCAGACCGAGATTGAAGTCATTGAAGCCGGCCAGGAGCGTCGCGCTGATCGTTCTGCTCTGATCTCACCAATCAAGGAATAAGCTCCTTGGAATTTTCCCAGTGGGCGCTTGCGGCCCGACAAGATGTTGAAGCGACACTGCGCCAGGCCTTGGAGAGTCGCGCCCCAGCCATTCGCATGCGCGGTGATCAGCGATTACATGAGGCCATGGCCTATGGCGTACTGGGGGGCGGCAAGCGCATTCGGGCGCTCCTGGCCCTCGCAGCGGGAGAGGCGGCTGCAGCAAGCCGACAGGATTGCATTGCCGTGGGTGCCGCCATTGAGTGTATTCACGCGTTTTCCTTGGTCCATGACGATATGCCCTGCATGGATGACGATGCCCTTCGGCGTGGACAGCCAACCGTGCATGTGAAATTTGGCCAGGCCCAGGCGCTTTTGGTGGGCGATGCATTACAGACGCTGGGATTCGAGTTATTGACCTCACTCTCCGTATCGGCTGAGCAGGCCATTGATCTGGTCCGGGTGATGGCCCGGGCTACGGGCTTACAGGGAATGGCGGGCGGCCAGGCGGTCGACATTGAGGCGGTTGGCCAGGAGATGTCGCAGGAGGCCCTACAGGCGATGCATGCGCTAAAGACTGGCGCGCTGATCTCTGCCGCAGTTGAAATGGGCGCCCTTTGCGGATCGATTTCCGAGCAGGAACGGAGCGCCCTGGGCCGTTTTGCGGCCAGTGTTGGCCTTGGATTTCAGGTCGCCGATGATGTCCTGGATGTCTCGGCCGATGCCCAAACGCTGGGCAAGACGCCAGGCAAGGATGCTGCTGCGGGCAAACCCACCTTTGTGGCCTTGCTTGGCTTAGCGGGCGCACAGGACTACGCTAGAGGGCTGCATCAAAGCGCGATTGCTGAGTTGGCTGCCTTCGGGCCGCAGGCAGATCGGCTGCGTGAGGTGGCCCAGGCCCTGCTTGGGCGCACCCATTAAATAAAGGATGTCGAGGGAGAAGCGGTTTTGCGAGAAACAGTCAATACGGAGTCAGTGGGCCGACTGCTGGAATCCGTCAATGCACCAGCCGATGTTCGAGCGCTGAGTCGCCGACAACTGCATCAGCTTGCCGATGAGCTACGCCAGTTTTTGTTGGATTCCGTCTCGGCAACCGGCGGCCATCTGTCTTCCAATCTTGGCACGGTTGAATTAACGATTGCGCTTCATCATGTCTTTCAGCTGCCTTATGACCGACTCATCTGGGATGTCGGCCACCAGAGCTATCCCCACAAAATTCTGACCGGCCGGCGCGTGCAGATGCCAACGCTGCGTCAACTCAATGGTCTGTCGGGCTTTCCGAAGCGTGCAGAAAGTGAGTTCGATGCCTTTGGTACTGCCCACTCATCGACTTCGATTTCTGCAGCCCTTGGCATGGCCGTGGCCACCAAGGTCAAAGGTGAGCACATCGGACCCCAGCGGCGCCGTCATATCGCAGTGATTGGTGATGGCGCACTCTCCGGCGGCATGGCCTTTGAAGCATTGAACAACGGCGGCATCGACACCGAGCTTGATCTACTGGTGATTCTCAACGACAACGACATGTCGATCTCGCGGCCGGTTGGTGCCCTATCGAATTACTTGACACGGCTGTTATCGGGCCGTTTTTATCGTTCTGCCCGCGAGTTCAGCAAGCAGGTCTTGGGTGCCATTCCGCCGGTGCGGGAGTTTGCAAAACGCTTTGAGGGCCATGCCAAGGGCATGATCATGCCGAGCACCTTGTTTGAAGAGCTCGGCTTTAATTATGTAGGCCCGATTGACGGCCATGATCTCGATGCCCTGGTGCCGACGCTGCACAATCTGCGGGAGCTCAAAGGGGCCCATTTCTTACATGTGATTACCCGCAAGGGCCAGGGCTATCAGCAGGCCGAGGCCGACCCGATTCTGTATCACGGCCCAGGAAAGTTCGATCCCCAGGTGGGCATCACACCGGGCACAGCGGTGACCAAGCCCACCTATTCGCAGGTCTTCGGCCGCTGGTTATGCGATCTTGCTGAGCGCGATCCGCGGCTGATGGCAGTGACGCCCGCAATGTGTGAAGGCTCGGGCATGCAGGAATTCGCTCAGCGTTTTCCAGAGCGTTATTTCGATGTGGGAATCGCGGAGCAGCATGCAGTGACATTTGCGGCCGGCATTGCCTGCGAAGGCCAGCGTCCTGTGCTGGCGATCTATTCGACTTTTTTGCAGCGGGGCTATGACCAGCTCATTCACGATGTTGCCCTACAGAATCTGCCGGTGTTGTTTGCAATCGACCGCGCAGGTTTAGTCGGTGCCGATGGCGCCACCCATGCAGGTGTATTCGATTACGCCTATCTGCGCTGTGTGCCCAATATGGTGGTCATGGCACCCAAGGATGAGCGTGAGTGCCGCCAGATGCTGAATACGGGCTTGGCGATTGAAGGCCCGAGCGCAGTCCGTTATCCGCGCGGGGCGGGATCCGGAGTCGATGCATCGGGCTGCTTTGATGCGCTGGAAGTGGGCAAGGCGGAATGCCTTCGCGACATTCGAAAGCCAGTGGCCGGCGCACGCATTGCCATCCTTGCTTTCGGCTCGATGGTCACTCCCGCTCTGGCGGCGGCGGAGGGGCTCGATGCCACCGTGGTCAATATGCGTTTTATAAAGCCGCTGGATATGGCGATGATCGAGAGAATCGCCAACAGTCACGACATGATCGTCACGGTCGAGGAACACGTGGTCTCCGGCGGGGCCGGCTCGGCCTGTGCGGAGGCCCTCGTCGCGCTTGGGGACCGTATCCCCATGGTGCCGATTGTCCACTTGGGGCTACCGGATCGGTTTATTGATCAGGGCGATCATCAGAAACTCTTGGCCCTTGAGGGGCTCGATGCGAAGGGGATTGAGGCCTTTATTCGCGGCAAAATGACGCTCCCGCTCCCGCTGAAGGCCGTCTCTTGATGAGAAAGCAGCCGCTATGAATTTTCCTGATATCCAATCTGTCGCCCAACGTGGGCTGATGCCGGACATTCAAGGCACGCGCGATCATCGCGAGCTGCCGATTGATCAGGTGGGCGTCCGTGGCGTGCGCTATCCGGTGCTGCTCAAACTGCAAGATGGCAGCAGCCAGCCCTCGGTGGGCGATTTCAGCTTAAGTGTGGGCCTGCCGGCAGAGCAAAAGGGCACCCACATGTCGCGCTTTGTGGAGTTGCTGGAGTCGCTTAATCAGCAGGGTATTGCACTTTCGGCGGCGTCGTTACGCACGACGCTGGCCGATATGTTGGGCCGGTTATCAGCCGAGACCGGCCGCATCGACGTTGCTCTGCCGTTTTTCATCATGAAGGCCGCGCCCGTCAGCGGTGTGCAAAGCCTGATGGACTACCGCTGCCAGTGGACCATCGAACAGACGCGGACATCTTCGGGCCTGGCGCAGCAGCTGAGCTGCGAGGTGAAAGTGCCCGTGAAAAGCTTATGCCCTTGTTCCAAAGAGATCTCGGAATATGGCGCCCACAATCAGCGCTCTGAGGTGACGGTGAAAGTCACGCTTGGCGTATCCGCGGATCTCTCTGTTGAGGATCTGGTGCGCGCCATCGAAGCCCAGGCTTCATGCGAGCTCTGGGGCTTACTGAAGCGGCCCGATGAAAAATATGTCACCGAGCGGGCTTATGACAACCCCAAGTTTGTCGAGGACCTTGTGCGTGACGTTGCCGTCTCGGTCCGCAGTCTGCCGGGTGTGCAGAGCTACGCTGTGGAGGCCGAAAACTTCGAGTCCATCCACAACCACTCGGCCTGGGCCAGAATCGTCGGCTAGTCGCGAAAGTTGCCGAACGTTAACGGCAGCTCGGTGATGTCTTTTTTGAGCAGCGCAATGGCCGCCTGAAGGTCATCCCGTTTTGCTCCAGTGATGCGGACCGCATCACCCTGAATGGCTGCCTGGACTTTCATCTTGCTGTCTTTGATGATGCGGACAATTTTTTTAGCGTCATCGCCAGCAACGCCGTGGCGGACCTTGATGAGCTGCTTGATTTTATCGCCACCGATTTTTTCAGGGCTTCCCATATCAAGAAAGCGCACATCAACACCGCGTTTGGCACATTTTCCGATCAGCACATCGCGGACCTGTCCGATTTGAAATTCGCTATCGGCATAAACCGTTAGCTCCCGATCTTTTTGCTCGACCTTGGCACTTGTGCCCTTAAAGTCGAAGCGGGTCGCAATTTCTTTTGAGGCCTGGTCCACTGCATTGCGCAGCTCGGTCATATTGGCCTCCAGCGTAGCGTCAAACGATGGCATATCACTTCCTCTTGGTTGCAGCGATGCGCATGCGCAGGGCATTGAGCTTAATGAAGCCGCCGGCATCGGCCTGGTTGTAGGCGCCGCCGTCATCATCGAAGGTGGAGATCCGTGCATCAAAAAGTGAATGCTTGGATTGGCGTCCAATCACGGTGACGGTGCCTTTGTAGAGCTTGAGCCGAACCCGGCCGTGGACCTGGGCCTGAGTGTGATCAATCAGGGTCTGCAGTGCAATGCGCTCGGGCGACCACCAGTAGCCGTTGTAGACCAGACTGGCATAGCGCGGCATCAGGTCATCTTTGAGGTGGGCGACTTCGCGATCTAGGGTCAGCGATTCGATGGCCCGATGGGCCCGCAGCAGAATCGTGCCGCCGGGTGTTTCGTAGCAGCCACGGCTTTTCATGCCGACATAACGGTTCTCGACCAGATCCAGCCGGCCAATGCCATGACGGCCGCCCATGGTGTTTAAGGTGGCGAGCAGCTCATGGGCCTTCATCTTTTTACCGTTGATCGCCACCAGATCGCCGCGTTCGAAATCCAGCTCGATCACCTCAGGCTTATTGGGCGCTTTCTCCAGTGGCACCGTGAGGCGCCACATGCCTTGTGCGGGCGGCTCGCGGTCCGGATCCTCGAGCACGCCACCTTCGTACGAAATATGCAGCAGATTGGCATCCATCGAAAAAGGCGCCTCACCTTTGCGTTTTTTGTAATCGACCGGGATGCCATGACGATCGGCATAGGCCAGCAGCTTATCCCGCGACAGCAGGTCCCACTCGCGCCAGGGGGCGATGATCTTGATATTGGGCATCAAGGCGTAGGCCCCCAGCTCAAATCGGACCTGGTCATTGCCCTTGCCGGTAGCGCCATGTGAAATCGCATCCGCCTTTTCTTTCTTGGCGATCTCAATGAGCTGCTTGGCGATTAAGGGCCGGGCAATCGAGGTGCCCAGCAGGTATTCACCCTCATAGACGGTATTGGCGCGAAACATGGGGAACACAAAGTCCCGCACAAACTCTTCACGAAGATCCTGGATATAGATTTTTTTGATGCCGAATTGCTGGGCCTTTTTTCGTGCAGGCTCGAGCTCTTCGCCTTGGCCAATATCCGCGGTGAAGGTGATCACTTCGCAGTCGTATTCATCCTGCAGCCATTTCAAGATGACCGAGGTATCTAGCCCGCCCGAGTAGGCCAGCACGACTTTTTTGATTTTGGGTTTAGAGGAAGCGGTTTTCTTCATGCCAGTTCAAGATCAGGAGTGGGTCGGCAGGCGGAAACAATTTTCCCGCCAGTTGCTGAGTCACAAAGTCTAAGGGATTAGTCCTTCAGCCGGCCGAGTAAGAGAAATTCCATCAGGGCCTTCTGGGCATGGAGCCGATTTTCGGCCTCATCCCAGACGACGCTCTGCGGCCCATCAATCACGCCGGCAGAGACCTCTTCGCCCCGATGGGCCGGCAGGCAATGCATGAACAGTGCCTTGGGGTTGGCCTGCCGCATCATGTCTTCATCGACCATCCAGTCGGCAAAGGCCTTGGCACGGGCCTCGTTTTCGGCCTCAAATCCCATCGAGGTCCAGACATCAGTCGTGACGAGATCTGCACCCTTCGCGGCCTGCATCGGATCGGCGAATTGCTCAAAATGGCCTTGCGAGTGCAGGCCAGCCCGCTCCGGCTCGACCTCATAGCCCGGCGGAGTGGAGACCCGGACCTGAAAGTCCAAGACCTCGGCCGCCTGCAGCCAGGTATTGCAGACGTTATTGGAGTCGCCAATCCAGGCCACTGTTTTTCCGCGAATGGAACTGCGATGCTCGATAAACGTGAAGATGTCCGCCAGGATTTGGCAGGGATGGTATTCGTTGGTCAGGCCGTTGATAACGGGCACGCGGGAGTTCGCCGCAAAGCGCTCCACAATCGTCTGCTCGAAGGTTCGGATCATCACCAGATCACACATCCTTGAGATGACCTGGGCGGCATCCTCGACGGGTTCGCCGCGGCCAAGCTGGGTGTCGCGCGTGTTGAGATAAATTGCGGCCCCGCCGAGCTGATGCATGCCGGCCTCAAAGGAGAGCCGTGTGCGGGTCGAGGCCTTCTCGAAGATCATCACCAGCGTACGGTCCAGCAGCGGCATATGCCGTACATAGCGTTTGAACCGATCCTTAATGATGCGTGTGCGCGCAAACAGATAGTCGATGTCATCGCGCGAGAGATCATTGAATTGCAGAAAGTGGCGCAGCTTATTCATGCCGACCGCGCCCCGAGAAACTGCCGAATGATGGGCACCAGGATTCCGACAATCTGCTGGGCTTCTGCCGAATTGAGAATCAATGCCGGCAGTAGCCGAATCACACTGTCCGCTGTGACATTGATGAGCAGACCCGCCTCGCGCGCCTGGCCAACCAGCTCAGAGCAAGGCCGATCGAGCTCGATGCCGATCATCAGGCCCTGGCCGCGAATCTCGCGAATACCCTGGCAGTCGGCAAGCGAGGCCCGAAATCCATCCAGCATTTGCCGGCCCCGGGCGGCGGCGTTTTCCAGCAGGCCCTCGGACTCAACGGCAGCGATGGTTTCCAATCCAGCCCGCATCGCCAGCGGGTTTCCGCCAAAGGTCGTGCCGTGGTTACCAGGCTCAAAGACTTCGGCAGCCGGCCCGTGGGCAACGACAGCGCCGATGGGCACACCCGAGCCGAGGCCTTTGGCAAGCGGCATGACATCGGGGATGACATCGGCCCACTGGTGGGCGAACCACTTGCCCGTTCGTCCAATTCCGCACTGGACCTCATCGAGCATGAGCAGCCATTTTTTCTGCGTGCACAGCTGGCGCAAGGATTGAAGAAATTCGATTTGTGAGGGCCGAATGCCGCCTTCGCCCTGAATGGTTTCAAGAAACACCGCACTGATGTCTGGATGGGCGAGGCTTGCCTGTTCGATCGCCGCAATGTCATTGAGAGGAACACGAACAAAACCTTCCACCAGCGGCTCAAAGCCTTTGTGGACTTTTTCATTGCCGGTTGCGGAGAGCGTTGCCAAAGAGCGCCCATGAAAGGCGCGCTCAAAGACAATCGTTTTTGGCGTGGCAAAGCCGAGACGGTGGCCGTGTTTGCGGGCCAGCTTCAGCGCAGTTTCATTGGCCTCAAGGCCCGAGTTGCAAAAAAAGACATTGGTCATGCCTGAGAGCCGAACCAGGGTCTCAGCCAGCTGTGACTGCAGCGGTACTTCGTAGAGGTTCGAGGTGTGAATGAGTTGGCCGACTTGATCGCGCAGGCCTGCGACCAGCCGCGGATGGTGATGGCCCAAGGTGTTGACCGCAATGCCGGAGAGGCCATCAAGATAGCGCCGGCCCTGGGCATCCCACATCCACACGCCCTGGCCGTGGGTAAAGCCCACGGGCTGTCGGTTATAGGTGTTCATCAAGGCGTTCATGGTGATGGTCCAGCCGGTGCTGTTGCGTAGTGTCACAAAATGAGTCCGATAGAATACCCGTTTCGCTCAGGAACATCTTCCAAGCGCATCTGCCAGATTGTTGTTGTGCCCACCAAAAAGTTTCTCATCAAAGGCATTACCCACACAGGCAAAGTTTTTCGTCCCAGCGACTGGGCCGAGCGACTCTGCGGCGTGATGTCGGCCTTTCGGCCCCCCGGCCAGCAGCAGCTGGCGGGCCATCTGCAGTACTCGCCTTATGTGGTGCCGACCACCATTGGCAATATGAAGTGTGTGATCGTGGATCAGCGGCTTGAAGGGCTGGAGCCCATGGCCATGGACTTTGTGATCAGCTTTGCGCGCGATAACGATTTGCTGTTTGAAGACCTCTCCGAGGACTCCTCAGGCCATGCGCCAAAAGCGTAAGGCGCGCGGCTAAACCTTTAGCGCATCCAGCACACGCTGCGTGATGGCATCGACGCTGCCGACGCCGGCAACAGTCACAAAGCGTGGCGCCCGTTGATCTCCCGTAGCCGACCAATCCTGATAAAACTTCACCAGCGGCTTGGTCTGGCTGTGATAGACCTCAAGACGCTTGCGCACGGTGGATTCCTGATCGTCATCGCGCTGAATCAGCGGCTCGCCGGTGACATCATCCTTGTCCGCGAATTTGGGTGGATTGAATTTCACATGGTAGGTGCGGCCGCTTGCCACATGGACCCGCCTTCCGCTCATACGATCAATGATGTCCTCATCTGGAACCGTGATCTCGAGCACCGCATCCAAGGACACATCCGCATCCTTCATGGCCTGGGCCTGCGGGATCGTGCGGGGAAAACCGTCAAAGAGATATCCCGACGCGCAGTCCGGCTGTGTGAGCCGCTCTTTGACAAGGTTGATAATGATTTCATCACCCACCAGACCGCCGGAGTCCATTATTTTTTTTGCAGCGACCCCCAGTGGTGTGCCTGCCTTGACTGCCGCCCGCAGCATGTCGCCCGTCGAGACCTGGGGGATGCCATAACGCTTGGTGATGAAGCCGGCCTGTGTCCCTTTGCCAGCGCCCGGGGGCCCAAGAAGGATGATGCGCATGGAGGTCTCCAGAATCATGTTGTTGTCGAGTTCCGATTATAGGGACCCCATCGGCCTTTAAGGCTGATGTTGCTCTGCCCACATTTGCCGAATTCGCTGAAGATCTTCTGGCGTATCGACACCTGGGGCGGGGGCCATTTCGGCATGATGGACTGCGATGCGATGACCATGCCACAGCCAGCGCAGCTGTTCGAGCTGCTCGGCCTGCTCAAGTGGGCAGGCTGGCCAGCCTACAAATTCATGAAGCGTATTTGCACGAAACGCATAGATTCCGATGTGCCGGTAGGCGATGGGCTGACCATCGGCGGGACGGGACAGATGGATCTGCGTGAGCGAGGGCCAATGATTGCGCTGATAAGGAATTGGCGCTCGAGAAAAGTAAAGCGCAAGGCCCGACGCATCGCAGACCACTTTCACAGTATGTGGGCTTTGCAGATGCTCGGAGTCCAGCACCTCGGTGGCAGCCGTGGCCACAGCGGCAGCGGGATGCAGTGTCAGTGTTCGGGCAACCTCACGAATGAGCGCCGGTGCAATCAGGGGCTCATCGCCTTGAACATTGACGATGCATTGTGTTGGCGAGGCCTGCAGACGTTGTGCCACCTCAGCGATGCGATCGGTGCCGCTTTGATGATCGGCCCGTGTGATTACTGCTTCAATGCCATGGGCGGTGCAGGCATCGTGAATCTCTTGATCATCGGTGGCAACCATCACACGGCTTGCGCCGCTCGCCTGCGCCCGCTCTGCCACACGGACCACCATGGGCCTGCCGCCGATATCGGCCAGCGGCTTATTCGGCAGACGCGTCGAAGCACGCCGTGCCGGAATGACGGTCCAGAAGTCCATTAATTGGGCTTGTCCGCAGCAGGGCTATGATCCGGCGCTGCAAGATCGGCAGTCGTAATGTCTTGCAGGGCAATTGCACTGGATTCCAATAGATGCGGAATGCCATCGATGATGGGGTAGGCGAGTCGCTCGGATTCGCAGATCAGGTAGCGGCCACCCTTGCCCAGCGTAAGCGGCTGCTTGGAGCGCGGGCAGGCCAGAATTTCAAGAAGCTTTGAATCCATGGATCATGTTCGTTTCAAGGTTGGGCAGAAAGCGGATCGATTGACGTAGCGCCCATGTGTGGCGACTGACTTCCAGGTCCGTTCGAAAAAACTTTACCGCATCTTTTTCGGTCATCAGAACGCGATGGTAGCCGCCCGAGCGCCAGCGCTGCTGGACTCGCTCGGCCAGCCGGGGATCGTGGTCCGCCAGTGGCATGGCATCGAAGGCGAGGCCCATTGCGGAGAGTTCATCGAAAAATCGCTCGGGCCGCGCAACGCCGGCGACTGCCAAGAGCCGCTGCGTTTTCAGCTGCGTCGCAGCCGAGATGAGGTCGTGTCTCTCCAGGCCCTGCAGCTGGCCGCGAGACAGCGGACTGATGTCAATCCAGTGGTCGGGCCGAATCAGAATTTCCTGCTCACGGTGCAAGACCCAATCAAAACGAATCAGATCTCCGATCGGTTCGCGTAGCGGTCCGTAAGGGAGTAGATGCCCATTGCCGAAGCCCCGCTCGTCAATGATCAGGACACGGGTGTCGGCTGCAAGCCAGCGCTGCTGCAGTCCGTCATCCAGGATGGCAACCTGCAGTCCAGGCACCTCCCGCAAAAGACTCTCGAGTCCCTCGGCCCGCTGCTTGCCCACGGCAATGGGCAGGCCTGTCCTCCAGGCCAAAAGCCAAGCCTCATCACCGATCTCCTCGGGCAGAGTGTGGGTGAGCGCTTCGGGAAGGATGACCCGGACAGGCCCATGCTCGGCTACGGATCGATAGCCGCGCGAGATCAGGCCACATTTCAGGCCCTGTTTTCCGAGCATCTCGGCAATAGCCAGGGTGCAGGGGGTTTTGCCAGCACCCCCAAGAATGAGATTTCCGACCGCAATGACATGGACCCCGGGAATACGCTGGGGCGGGCTGGAGAGCTTTGTTTTCAGACAGTAGACCCATCTGCCCACATGGTGAAGTCCCTCCAGCAGCAAAAGGCCCAGACGGATTCCAAGGCCGAACTCGGACCTCGGACCTGCGCCTAGAGACTCGAACCAGAAGGCCTGCAGCCGGCTAGAAAAAGGGTTTCCCCTAGGCTCATCGGTCTGTGGATAAGGCTGTGGAAACATGATGAAGACAGGCGAAGCGGGTTGTCCCTGGGTAAGACTGCTTAAAATCATCCATTATCATGCCGCCCATCATCAGGAAAAATATTTAACTAAATCAACGACTTAGTATTTAAAAATAAGGCCAGCGAGGTTTTTTCTCGGGCGGACCAACAAATTCCCCTGCAGGCCTTATTCTGTGGACATCTTTCGATTCGGATAACGATTTCTCGCGGGTTTCACGCATGTTTCACGGCCAAAGCCAAGCGCTGTCTGGCGCGATCTCAGTCTCGGAGCTTAACCGTTTAGTAGCAGGCTACCTAGAGCGCGGTTTTCCTATGGTTCGGGTTCGCGGGGAAATTGCCCAGCTGTCTCGGCCAGCCAGCGGCCATCTTTATTTTTCTTTGCGGGATGCGGCGGCAAGCGTTCGGGCCGTCATGTGGCGGGCCCGCCTTGCCGCGATGGACTGGCAGCCCAAAGAGGGCGACCAGGTCGAGGTGACGGCGGTGGCCGGACTCTTCGAGCCCAGGGGCGATTTTCAGCTCAGGGTGGAGTCGATGGCCAGAAGCGGCCAAGGGGTCCTCTACGAGGCCTTTCTTGCCCGCAAGGCTAGGCTTGCGAGCCTGGGTCTTTTTGACGAGGGCCGCAAGCGGCCGCTGCCGCAAGTCATCGCCACAGTGGCATTGATCACCTCCTTGGGGGCGGCCGCGCTGCGCGATGTGGTGGTCACACTCTCAAGGCTTGCGCCCCGCATTCGGGTTCGACTTTATCCCTGCCTGGTGCAGGGCACCGAGGCACCTGGCCAGCTTCGCGCGCAGCTATTGGCTGCGGATCAGGATTCGCAGGCCGACGTGATTGTGATGGTGCGTGGCGGTGGCAGCCTCGAAGATCTCTGGGCCTTTAACGATGAGGCCCTTGCGATTGCCATTTCGAAATGCGCCCATCCGGTCATCGTTGGGGTTGGCCATGAGACCGATGTGACGATCGCCGATCTGGTGGCGGATCTGCGGGCCGCCACCCCCACGGCCGCAGCCCAGCGGGTTGCGCAGGCCGACCAGGCGCTCCTGGACCGGCTTGCAGAGCTCCATCAGCAGCAGGCCACATCGATGCGCAGGCGTTGGGCGGGGGCCCAGCAGCGCCTTGATTTAGCCGCAGGCCGTCTGCGCAGCCCCGCGGATCGGCTCAGGCAGCGTCGGGAGCGGCTTGAACATAGTCGGGAACTGCTGATTCGGGCCATGCGTGCGCGCCTGCAGCGCATAACTGCGCGGCTTGCTGCACGCCAATCACAGCTAACGGCGCTGGATCCGCATGCGGTGCTCAATCGTGGCTACGCCTTGGTGCTTGACGAGCGGTCGCAGGTGGTGACCGACGCGCGTCGCGTGCAGCCTGATCAGTCCCTCTCGGTGCGGCTTGCAAAGGGCCTCTTGGATGTCCGGGTTCAGGCAGCGCATCCCTTGGGAAAGCCGGGATAAAATCGCGGCCTCGCGCTGCGGCGGATAAGCCCGCGCCAGATTTCCCTCCGTATACCAAAAAGGAACCATTGTTATGGAACACACCCTTCCAGCACTGCCTTACGCCATGGATGCGCTGCAGCCGCACATTTCGAAAGAGACATTAGAGTTTCATTACGGCAAACACCACCAGACCTATGTCACGAATTTGAATAACCTCATCAAGGGCACCGAATTCGAAAATGCATCGCTGGAGGACATCGTTAAAAAATCCTCAGGTGGCGTGTTTAACAATGCTGCCCAGATCTGGAATCACACCTTTTATTGGAATTCCTTATCGCCCAAGGGTGGTGGTAAGCCCGCTGGCGGACTGGCGGCAGCCATTGATGCAAAGTGGGGGTCGTTGGATGCCTTTAAGGAGGCCTTCACCAAGAGCGCTGTGGGTAACTTCGGATCCAGCTGGACATGGCTTGTCAAAAAAGCAGATGGCAGCCTGGATATTGTGAATACCAGTAACGCTGCCACGCCGGTAACGACCGCTGATAAGCCCCTGATGACCTGCGACCTCTGGGAGCATGCCTATTACATCGATTACCGTAACCGTCGTCCCGATTATCTTGGCGCGTTTTGGTCGTTGGTGAATTGGGACTTTGCTGCGAAGAACTTCAGCTAAAGATGTCTTACCGCCCGGCGGCGGCTGCCGCCGGCGCAATGCCCCGGATCATCTCGCCGGGCTGTATTCCCCGTTTTGCAAACCATCCCTGTTCCATCTCCAGTGCGTAGCGCACTGGAACTTGCGAGCAGTGTGTGGCCTCGGATAACGGCTGCATGTCGGCCGTGCTCGATATACGGCCTTCGTCATCCAGAAAAGCGATGGTAAGTGGCAGGGGCGTATTGCGCATCCAGAAACATTGCTGCTGGGGCTGCTCGAAAATAAAGAGCATGCCGTGATTGGGGGGCAGTGACTGCCGGCCCATCAATCCGCGTGTACGCAGTGCAGGTGTATCCGCGACTTCTGCGGTGATCTGAAAAAAACGCACCGCGAGGGTCGTGACGGCAGACTGGGTGTGGCCCGCAGGCGGCAGGGCCAGCAGCAGCGCGGCAGTGCAGGCCCCGATTGTGGCGAGACGAAAACAGCGTTGAGTCATCTCAGCAGGACTCCGGTTCACGTGCGGTCGGCTAGCGTTTCAAAATGCTGATGAGGTTAATGTAGTCATCCGTGAACATCGGCACCCGCGGCGATTTTGCAATCGCTTGTGCTGCAGAGCGGATTGGCTCAGCCTGAAGAATCTTGGGATTGCGGGTCATGATGACCTGATCTGTCATCGAGAGCCAGTATTCTGCGCCCGAATCAAATTGCGGCGTATCGGAGATCAGCACGGCTGTCAGGCCGTGGGCGTCGGCGAGATTGCGCGCCACTGGCAGCAGGTCCACAAATCGATTGGTGGCCTGCAGCACAATGACGCCATCTGGCTTTAAGTGTTTCATGTAAATGTCCATCGCCTCTTTGGTGACGAGGTGCGACGGAATCGAGTCGCCAGAGAATGCATCCAAGGCCAGCACATCGAACTGTCGGGCAGGCTCGCGCTCCAGCGCAAGCCGGCCATCACCCAAAACAACTTCATGGCTACCCTGCATTTTTTCTAGGAAGGTGAATTCAGCTCGCGCCGCCCGCACCACGGCCGGAGAGATTTCATAAAACACCCAGTGGTCGCCTGGCCGCGCATACACCGCAAGCGCGCCGGCGCCCAGTCCAACAATGCCGACGCGTTTGGGTCCGGGCGGCATACTGGCAAAGAGTCGGCCGTAGCCGCTGGTGGGCCCAAAGTAGCTGGAGGCGGTCATCTCAAGGCCCTCGTTGATCAGCTGGCCCCCATGCGAGATCGCGCCATGAATCATGCTGCGAAAGGTGACCTCGCCGCCGACATCACGTATCCGTACCACCCCATAAAAGTCTCGCTCAATAAATCGGATATCGCGCTTGTAGTCGTGAATACTCTCCCACGATGTTGCGCAGACGGCAGCGAGCACGGCGACGGCGGTCGTGCGAAATGCCCAACGGCCCGAAGCGGCTCGGCCGATGTTGAGGGCAAGCCCAATTACTGCAGCTGCAATCAGTGCCGCATACAGCTCGTAGTAGCCATCGAAAATGAATGGCGCGATCACCGCCATCAGCAGTGAGCCCAGTGCGCCACCGACCGAGATGGACAGGTAAAAAATGGTCAGGCGCGAGGGGTGGGGCTTTAAACGCGCAAGCTCCCCATGGCAGACCATGCAGACAACGAAAAGGCCCGCGGCATAAATCGGGGTCACCATTGCCAATTCAAGAGAGTCCGACAGCCACGCCATGAGCGGCACGAGCACTGCGGCCAGCGGCAAAAATAGCGGCCGCATGTACCAGCGCGGATGATCAAAGCTGATGATGAATGTCACCAGATACAGCGACAGCGGCACGACCCAGAGCAGCGGTGCCGAGGAAATATTTTGTGTCAGGTGGCTACTGACACCGAGCAGCATCGCCGAGCCCAGGGCAGATAGGCCAATCCAAAATAGCCAGTCGGGCAGGGCATGGTTTGGGCGCTCGATAAACAGATGGCCTGCGCCTGGCTGGGGCTCAGCGGCCACACGCTCCGAGGTAAAGGTGCGCTGCGCATGGCGCTCGGTGGACCAGCCCAACGCCGCACAGAGAATTGCGAAGACAACAAAAAGCCCCGACCACACCAGCGCGATCTCGCGATTGCCGATCCAAGGTTCCATCACCAGGGGGAATCCCAGCAATGCAAGCAGCGATGCGAAATTCGATAGCGCGAAGAGCCGGTAGGGTGCCGATTGCTGATAGCGACGCCAATACCAAGCGCCGACCAGCGGCGTGGTGGTGGCCAGAAGAAAGTAAGGCAGGCCGATGGTGGCGATCAGTAGGCCAATAATCCGTGAGACAGGCTCCTCATCGCCGCTGGGCCGCCAGTGTTCGGCTGCGATGATCGGCATGGCGAGCGCTGCCAGCAAAAGAAGCGTGGTGTGCAAAATGACCTGCCGACGTAGGGTGAGCCATCGGCTGAGGGCATCCGCATATGCATAGCCCGCAAGCAAAGCGGTCTGAAAAAACAGCAGGCATGTGCCCCATACGGCAGCCGAGCCGCCAAACCAGGGAAGGATCTGTTTTGCGATAAGCGGCTGGACTAAAAAAATCAGAAAAGCCGAGATGAAGATGACGAGACCGTAGAACATGGCTTGGGGCAGGCAGAGCAAAAGAGTGGGGCGTTTAGCGCCAGGATAAAAGAAAAGGCAGGATGGCCTGCCTTTTCAGGACCCGTATCACCGGGCCTTGCCAATCCTGAAACTTCAAGACTGGCGATGACATCAAGAAGGATTTACTTCTTCTTTTCGTCTTTCTTAGCCTCTGCCTTGGGGGCAGCTTTCGGCTCTTCTTTTTTGGCCTGGGCCATAGCAACAAAAGAGGTGGAGGCGATAGCGCCAGCGA
>Ga0255204_1000187_pt1 | contig 19827 bp, 16 predicted proteins | sample Miss_Colum_RepC__2_FD_188418 | JGI IMG/M metagenome (GOLD analysis project Ga0255204, IMG submission 188418) | Freshwater microbial communities from Mississippi River, Louisiana, United States - Miss_Colum_RepC_8h | ecosystem: Environmental > Aquatic > Freshwater > River | place: USA: Louisiana... | reverse complement strand
TGAACGCAAACCGCTCGCCACACTCGGCGTGCAGCACCCGCGCCACCTGCCCCAACCGCTCCTGATCCCGCGCGAAGTCGCCGCTGAGCTTCAGCTTGAAGTGCTGGAGCCCGTAGGCGCGGATGCTCGCGGCGAGGCTCTGCGGCAACCCGTCGTGCAGCCGCTCCCGGTCCGAAATCTCCGCATCCGTCAGCGGGTCCGCCAGGCCGACCGTGTGCCGCACCAGCACATCGGAATGCGGTTGCGCCGGCAGCCACGCCGCGGGAGTGAAGCCGTCCAGTTCACCCCGCAACTCCCCCAGCCGCAGGCCCAGATCGTTGTCCAGCAGCGCGCGATGAAACGGCTTGGCGATGCCCCGGCAAAAGGCGTCGATCACCGCCCGCTCCACCAGCGCGGTGCCGAAATGCGCGAGCAAGGCCGGTTTGTGCTCCGTCATCGCCCACTCCGTTTGCGAATCGTAAAGCCGCAGCCAGAGGTCGAAGACACTTGGAGCGCTCTGGCCTTCGGCTGTTTCCACGGCGGTCTCGATCACATCGAGCATCTCATACAACTCATCCGCCACATCCCGCGCCGGCTCCTTCGTGAACCACTTCGGCGGCAGGACATCGGCGGACACCCCCAGCGAGACCCGGCCGTTCACCTCCAGCGCCACCCGCGCGAAGACCATCGGCATGTGCGTCATCGTGGCGATGCCGTATTGGAACGGCATCCTGGTGTGCAGGTTCAGGAGATGCAGATCCCCCTCGCAAATGCGGATGTTCACGCGCCCAGTGTAATTTCCCGGCCAAGCGCTCCAAGCACCAAAGTCTGTCGCCCCCCGCGTGCCGCTTGTCAGGCAAACGCCTGACAAGCTTGTCAGCCTTTTTCCGTCTTGGCCGCCAACGCGCCTAAGTGAAATGAGGTTTCCGCATCGCCGCCCATTGGGAACCCTCCGCGAAAGACCGGAACCCCGCCGGGAGGCAAAACGCGTTTGCCACTCCATCATGTCCAGCCGCTACATCGCGCGATCCGCGCCGCCGCAAAGGATGATTTTCTCACCTACGTGGAGAAGTATTATAACCGAGTGCGGGCCACAGCGCACTGGCCATGAAGACACCTGTGGACTTCGAACAACAACTCAACTAATAACCCGTGCGCCCTGCCTCCCAAGGTGTCCATCAAACCGGGTCAACTCCACGGCGGAAAAAACCGCACACTCGATGCAGGCGCACAGATAATCTCCGGCCGGCTTACGCAAGGGCGGCGTTGCTTCCGGGCGGCAGGGATGCCGCCCTCTACGTCAGGCAGGGGTGCCTGACGCCTCTCGGCTTTGGCGTTCGGGCTAAACGGTAAGGGCGGCGTGAGCGCGGTGCGCTGACCGGTGCGGCGGGGAGCCGGGCTACGCACCGCTGCTGCCGTTGAGGGCTGCACGGAGTTTGCCCACGTGTTCGCTGCGGCCGAGGAAGACCAGCCGCTGGCCGACTGAGAGCACCGTGTCGTCGGACGGGTTGTAGTCGTGGCCGCCGTGCTGCGCGATCAAGGCCACCAGACGCAGGGACTTCTCCCGGCTGACCGGCGTGTCGCGAAAGGGCCGGCCCAGGAACGGGGAGGCCGCCGCAATCTCAATCTCCTCGAAGCGATAGCCGCGCGGGTCACGCACCATCACGTCGAGGAAGGACACGACGGCGGGCCGGACCATCTCCGAAGCCATGCGCAGGCCGCCGATGCGCTTGGGGGAGACGATGCTGTTGGCACCGGCGCGGATGAGCTTCTGCTCGGTCTCGTCTTCCTCGCACTTGCTGATGATGCGGATGCGTTCGTTCAGCCCGCGTGCGGTGAGGACGACGAAGAGGTTGTCCTTGTCCGAGGCCAGGGCGCAGAAGATGCCGGCGGCGCGCTGGATGCCCGCCGCCATGAGCACATGGTCAGAGGAGGCGTCGCCGACGAGGTGATGCACCTTGGTGGTGCCGATGTCCGCGCCCAGCCGCTCGATGGTGGTCAGCCGGGTGTGAAAGCACCGGAGGTTTTCCGGATCCTTGTCCACCACCACCACCTGACGGTCCGTCTTGAGCAGCTCGCCGACGACATGTTCGCCGGTCTTGCCGAAGCCGCAGATGATGTAGTGGTCTTGAAGTTCGGCGATGGCTTTGTCCATGCGGCGGCGCTTGAGCAACTGCATCAACTCTCCATCGGCCACGAGGGTCGTGAGGGACAGTGCGCCGTAGGATACGGTCGTCATGCCGCCGAGGATCAAGAAGATAGTAAAGATGCGGCCCGGTTCGCTCAGCGGGTGCGTCTCGCCGTAGCCAATGGTGGCCAGCGTGATGACCGTCATGTAGGTGGCGTCGAGGAAGCTCCAGCCTTCAATGACCTCATACCCGATGATGCCGGCGAGAAAGGTCAGGCCGACGGCCAGGAGGAGTTTCCACACGCGGTTCGTGATGGGCATGGCGGGTGGGGCTAGAGTGGCTGCTTCTTCTGCTGGCGCAACTGCTCGCGCTCGCGCAGGAGGGCGTTCTGTTCGGAGTCTTCGAGATGCGGGGTGTTCAGCTCGCGGTTCAGCTCGGTCATGCGGCGGTCAATGAAGTCGTTGCGCAGGCGGGTGAGCACGTCGCGGAGCATGGCCACGCGGGCCTTCTCGCGTTCGGCCTGGATGCGGGCGGCGCGGGCGGCGTCCTCTCCTTCACGGGGTTGGGGAGTGGCGAGCATCCGGTCGCTCTCGGCCATCGCCTGCGTGCAGAGCGAGCGCGTGGCGTCGTCGGACAATTCCCCGAGCAACTGGGCCGGGCCGGCCCAGTGGTTGTCGGCGTAGGCCGTAAGCCGGTGAGCGACGATTTGGCGGACGCCAAAGTGCGTGAGCCATTCGAGGCGCAGCGTGTTCGCAAGCCACTGCATCTGCTGGTCGTCGCTGTGGAAGAGCGCTTGCAGCAGCCAGAACTCCTGCTTCGAGGGCGGGGCTCCCGGCTCGGGGGCGGGTTCGGTGCTGGGCAGCACATCGCTGGAGTGACCTTCGGTGAGGACGGGCACGGGCTGGGAATCGTAGTAATCGTCCGGCGGACTGTCGGGGTCGGCAGGTGCCGGCGATTTGAAATCGCCGCGTTTGGGTGTGCTGAGCGCGGTGGACGGCGGTTGCAAACCGCCGGCACGCGGGGCGGGCGGTTCAGTGCGCAGGACGAACTTGGGTTTCGCTGCCGCGAGTTTCTTGAACTCCGCACGCATGGACTCGGGCGCGACGCCGAGGCGGGCGGCGGTCTTTTGGGCGTAAGTGTCGGTCAGCACGGCGTTGCTGGTCTTCTGCGTGGCCTCGGCCATGGCCTTGAGCACGGCGGCGCGGCCCTTGTCGGTGGCGAGATCGTTCGTGGCGCAGAGGCGGTTGAGGTAGTAGTCAAAGAAGTTCTCCGCCCGCTCGATGAGCTGCGCGAAGGCCGGGCCGCCGTGGGCCTTGATGTAGCTGTCCGGGTCGTGCGGCGCGGGCACGGTGGCGACGCGGATGGCGAGGCCGCTGGCGAGCAGGATGTCGAGCGAGCGCACGGCGGCGTTCTGCCCGGCGTTGTCGGAATCGAAGCAGAGGACGACTTCGTCCGCGTAACGCTTGAGGATGCGGCAGTGGTCGGCGGTGAGCGCGGTGCCTTGCGGCGCGACGACGTTCTTCACGTCGGCCATGAAGCAGGCGATGAGGTCGAGCTGGCCTTCGCAGATGATGGCGCAGTCCTGGTCGGCGACGGCGCGCTTGGATTTGTCCAAGCCGAAGATGACGCGGCCCTTGGTGAAGATGGGCGTCTCCGGCGAGTTAATGTATTTGCCGCCTTTGAACTCCGGGTCAAGCGTGCGTCCGCTGAAGCCGATGACGCGACCCTGCTCGTCGCAGATGGGAAACATGAGCCGGCCCCGGAAGCGGTCGTAGAAATGGTCGGCTCCTTCCTTGCGGATGATGAGGCCGCCCTTCTCGACGAGTGCGAGGTCGAAGTTCTTGGACTTCGCCCAGTTCACCGTGTCGTCCCAAAGGTCCGGCGCGTAGCCGAGGCGGAAGAGCTTTACGGCCTCGGCGGAGACGCCGCGCTTGGCGAGGTAGTCGCGGGCGATCTGGCCGGCGGCATCGTTGGCGAGCGCGGTCTGCCAGCGTTTGCAAATTTCCTCGTGGAGGTGAAGGAGTGATTCCTTTTCGCCACGCGCCTGCTTCGCGTGCGGGTTGTCCTCGAATTCCAGCACGATGCGCGCGCGCTCGGCGAGGCGGCGGACGGCTTCGATGAAGGAGAGGCTCTCGTATTCCTTCACGAAGGTGAACACGTCGCCGCCCTTGTGGCAGCCGAAGCAGTGAAAGATCTGGCGGCCGGGATTGACGTTGAAGCTCGGGGACTTCTCGCGATGGAAGGGGCAGAGCGCGGTGAAGTTTCCGCCCGCCCGTTTCAACGGGCCAAGGTAGCCGCTGATGACATCCACGATGTCGCTGGCGGCGCGGATTTCTTCGAGCTTCTGCGGTGGAATCAGGCCGGACATCGGGAGCCGTTTCGAGTTTGGGGTTTCGGGTTTCGGGTGAAGGCAGGAACGCGAAACTCCGAACACGAAACCCGGAACCCCGACTATTTTTTCTCCGGCGGCGGGGCGGGAGCGGGCTTGGGCGCGGAAGTCACGTCATCCAGCACGCGCTGCTGCTGCTTGCCCAAGGTGTTTCCGTCCGGGCCCAGCTTGGCGTAGCCCACGGGACGCATGAGCACGTAGGAGAGATACTGCCGAAGATAGGGGCCGGCCATGTTGTCATAGAGCGCCATCCGCTGCGCCATGCCCCAGGTGGGCACCAGCACGAGGCCGACTTCCTTCTCTTGATACTTGCGTTCGGCGGCCACTGCGGCGGCGTCGAAGTAGCGGGAGCTGAGGAGTGAGAGCGCCACGACATAGATGCAAAAAAAGCGGATCGCACCCGCCACTGCACCCAGCCGGTATTCCCAACTGCCGGCAAAGTCACTGTCCACCAGCTTGCTGCCCACACTCTGGCGAATGAAGCCAAACAGGGTGAACACGAGGACGGCGATCAGCAGGTAACCGCCGAGGTTGGCCGTGAGTTGCTGCAAGCCGGTCTTCACCAGCAGGTCGCTCACGTAGCTGTAAAGAAAGCCAGCCGCCACGACGACTACGACCCACTGGAGCATGTCCAGCAGTTCCTCCGAGATGCCCCGCACCTTGCCCCGCCAGATGCCCACACCGATGGCGAGCAGGAGCAGCACGTCGAACAGCCCCAAGTCCAGACCTCCCGAGGCCGCCCCGCCCTTGGCCGCGCTCTTGGCGGCCGTCTCCGCCACGGCCGCAAACAGTGGGTGCGTGCCGTTCAACCAATGGCTCACATCAAATTGCATGGTCGGAGCCTGCGCGTGGAAACGGGAAAAATGAAGACGAAAGATTCGGCGAAGCCAGCCAGGCAGGGCGTATTCACCAAGCGGGCAAGGGAATTGAGGGCAAGAGGATTGAGTCGGCAAAGAACTCGCCTGCGGGTGATTCCTTTGCCCTAAATTCCCTTGCCCACCGCCGAACGGTGAGCCGGGCGCGTGGCACGCTTGGCCGCCATGGAATGTTTCTCCACGCGTTGGCGCGGCGAGCAGGAATTGCCTGCGACCACGCTGGTTGCACGCGCTTGTGAATTGGCCCTGCCAGCCAAGGGCGCAGCTCACTTTCTTGCGCGGCTCGCGGACAGATCTCATTTGCACCGGGCTTCAGCCGGGGGTGGCGGCGGGGAGGTGGCACAAACCGTTTCAACCCGAATTCCGAAGCTGTGTGGCGTCAGGCAGGGATGCCCGACGCCACCCGGCTTCGGGTTGAAAACGCCCCGCTCGCTTCACCGGGCTGAAGCCCGGGGCTAATGAGAGGGCACAAGAGAGGGAGATTCTTCGAAGCCGACCCTTCAATCCAAGCCAGGCGTGCGTGCAGGTCCATCGCTTCGATGGCCAGGCCCGCTCATGGATTCTCGCGCAGCCAGAAGCGGATAGCCGTGGCCTGCGGGTGCTGCGGACGCAACTCCAAGACCCGCAGGTAATGCGGTCGGGCCCGGGTGGGCTGTCCGAACTGTTGCGAGTAGAGGTTGGCGAGCGCGAAGTGCGCGCCAGCATCATCCGGTGATTTTTCCAGCACGCGCTCCATCTCGTGCGCGGCATCCAGCAGTTGGCCGCCCCGTTGCAGGGCGAGCGCAAAGTTGTAGCGGGTGCTGTTGGAGGCTGGATCCAGCGCCAGCGCCGTCTCGTAGGCGGCGGTGGCTTTCAGGAGGTCGCCCATCTGGGCGGCGCAAGTTCCGAGGTTGTGATACGCCTCGAAGAACGCGCCGTCCGCCCGAATCGCGCGCTGGTAGGCCGCCACCGCGTCGTTGTATTTGCCGATGCGTTGCATGGACTGGCCTAGTTGGAAGTGGGTTTGCGCGTCCGCCCGAGTGCCGGCGGAGGGGGCCGAGGGGTGAAGGTAGGTGTAGCGCGGTCCCGTCCAGTTGGGGGCGATGGGCGGCGGTCGGCGCACCGGTTCAGGCGCGGGCGCAGGCGCGGGTGCAGGCGCAGGCGCGGGTGGTTCGGGGCGGAACACCGGCACGACCGGCGTCGGCGGGGCTGGTTTGACTTCAGGGGGCGCTGGGCGCACGGGGGCCGGAGGCGCGGGGGCGGGCGGCTCAACTGTGGTTGCCGGTGGTTTCACGACGGCGGCGACCATCACGGGTTTGGCGGGCTCGACGGCCGGCTTGGGCGCGGGCTTGGGAGTGACAACCACAGGGACCGGTGGCGGCGGGGTTGGGGCCGGTTCAGGCGCGGGCACAGGTTTGACTACCGGGGCAGGCGCAACCGGTTCCGGTTTGGGCACCACGGCCACGGCCACGGGGGAGTTGGTCGGGGCGACGGGCACCGGCTTGGGTGCGGGCGGGCGCGGGGAAATCTCCGCTTCGAGCGCGGCTGCGATTTGCTGGACGGCTGAGAGCTGGTCCGTTGCCGGATTGAGCGCGAGGAAGTCCTTGTATCGCTGCAAGGCAAACGGCCGATGATCCACGGGCCGCCGGGGGAGGTAGTGATGGGAAACCACGGCGGCGTTGAACAGCGCGGGAGCATAAGCGGCGTCCTGTTGCACGCCGTTGTTGAAGGCTTGGAACGAGTCGGCAGTCCGGTTGCGGAAGAGTTCGACGATGCCGAGCGTGTTCCAGACATCCGGCTGCTTGGGGTTCAACGCCAGCGCGGCCTTGTGGCTCTTGGACGCCGCGTCGAACTGCCGGGCCAGCAGTTCGGCCCGTCCGCGCTTGAGCCAGCCATCCACGGATTTGGGCTCCAGCACGGTGTAGGCGGCGAACTCCACCATCGCGAAGGCCGGTTGGTTCAGTTCGAGGAACAGGCAGCCGAGGTTGAAGCGGGCCGGGGCGAGATTCACATCCACTTCGAGCGCCTTGCGATACGCGCGGATGGCTTCGTTGGGCCGGCCGGCGCGATGGTTGGCCAGCCCCAGATGGTTCCACGCCTGCGCGTTGCGCGGTAGCAGGACGGTGGCCTCGGTGAGCGCGGCAACCGCAGCATCGTGCTTGCCCTCCTTGAGCAGGCGCTCGCCGGTCAGCAACGCGCGTGGGCCTGCGGGCATGCAGGCTGAGAGCGCCATGAGCGCCGCCAGCGAAAGAAGTCTTCCGGTGGCGACCCACTTTTGAATGGTCAGCATCGTGTCCGTCGGTAACATCCGCCGCTCGCAGTGTCAAGAAACGCACAGGACAGCGCGGAGAAAGGCCGGTTTGCGGAAGCGAACGTGGTGGCGCAGGAGCTTGTGAACCATCCTTCGGCTCCTGGCTCAGAGCTCCAAAGCAGCTTCCAACACCGAGCTCCAACGGGTCGGCGTGCGTTTGGGATTTGGAGCTGGCTGTTGCTCTGGAGCTGGGCACTGGGCGGTTCCAGCTTCGCCGCCGCACCGTCCCTCACCGCACCACCACAACTCCCACTGGCCCGCGTGGTGGTCGTGCAGGACGCGCAGGCGATGGAGGCCTTCACCCCCCGGGTGGACGTTGTGCGCGGCATGGTGGAGCGCGGCATCCTGGCGCACACCGGCAAGGCCACCGTTGCCGAGGCCTGGCGCAGCGTGGTGAAGACCAACGATGTCGTCGGCTTGAAGGTTTTCTCCGCGCCCGGCCACACGAGCGGCACGCGGCCTGCCGTCGTCGCGGCGGTGGTGCAAGGCCTCATCGCCGCCGGCTTGCCGCCCCGGAACATCGTCATCTGGGACCGGCAGGCGGTGGATCTGCGCATCGCCGGCTACTTCGAGTTGGCGACGCGTTACGGCGTGCGGGTCGCCGCCGCCAGCGCGGGTTGGGATGAAAAGAGCTATTACGAGAACTCGCTCCTCGGCAACCTTGTCTGGGGTGACGCGGAATTCGGCCGGAAAGGCGAGGGCATCGGGCGCAAGTCCTATGTTTCCAAGCTCGTCGCCCGCGAGCTCACGCGGCACATCAGCCTGGCCCCGCTGATGAATCACAACCTCGCGGGCGTGTCCGGGCACCTGCACAGCCTGGCGCTCGGCAGCGTGGACAACACCCTCCGGTTTGAGTCCTCGCCGCGCGCCCTGGCCGAGGCTGTGCCGGAAATCTTCGCGTTGCCCGCCCTCTTCGACCGCCTCGCGCTCTGCATCACGGACGCGCTCATCTGCCAGTATCAAGGCGAGCAGTTGACCCGCCTCCATTACGCCACGCCCTTGAGCCAGTTGCGCTTCTCCAAGGATCCGGTCGCCCTCGACACACTGTCGCTGGCGGAACTCGAGGCGCAGCGCAAGCAAGCGGGGCTTCCCTCCACCAAGTTTTCCCCGGAGCTTTACAAGAACGCCGCGCTGCTGGAACTCGGCGTCGGCGACGCGCGGCAAATCCGCGTGGAGATGAAGTGACTTCCCAATGGGCGTAGCTTGCCACTGTCCCCCGGAGCGCGGGTCGCAGACCCCGCCGCGCCCGCCACGCCCCCGCATTGACAAGCCGCCGGAAAACCGGAGCTTCCCACCGTATCAGCCTGCGGCGACTTGCCCTCATCGCTGACGACTCCGATGACAAGAAGGTCGAAAATCAAACTCGCCGTGGCCGTATGCGCCATTGCCATCGGGCTGGGCGGCTGGTGGGCTTATCGCGACCTCCAGCGCCGTCGCTTCGTCGCTATGTTCCAGGAAATCATGTCCGCACCAGTGAAGCCGCCGTCGTGGCGACGCCATCTGCCCGCCAACGCCACGGACATTCAGGAGTGGGCCTGGGCAGACGGAGACGTCTCATACCTGCTCAAGGCCCGCGTCACTGATGCCGAGTTCTTAAAGTTCGTCGCCAGTCTCGGGCTTACGCCACACACGCCAGACCGGAAGTATTCCGAGTCTTCGCACTGGCTTACGTGGAGGCCATCGCCGGGCTTTGAAGGCAAGTGGTGGGATGCCTCAGATGCTCTGACCTCGACTTACGTTAAAGAGGGGCACGACACTTGGATGTTCGCCAAACACGAGAGCGGCTTTCTTTACTTCAAGTGCTTCAGCCACTGACCGTTGTTTCCAGCCGCGCCCGCCGCACCATGGCATTGACCAAGCCGCCGCAAAACCGGAGCTTCCCACCGTGGCAACTTCCTTGAACAGTCCGGGGCAACCAATCGTGAAGGGCCAATGCCACCTCTTTCTGCTGCTGGGCGCCTGTCTCTTTTGGGCGGGCTGTCAGAAGACTCAGACGCCTCAAGTCTTTGTGGGTGTGGCCACCAACCGTGCGGACTGGCCTTACCGCTACCGGATTTCACAACGCGACGGCGTTTGGTCAGGCGACGTTGACCTTCGAGGCACGAACGAACGATGGGTGCCTTGGGAGGAGATGAACATCACCAGCCAGAAAGCCAACGAGCTCACCTTCCGCGCTGCTTTCGGAGGTCCGGGCAGAGCCATGCCCGCCACCTGGCTGCTTGAGTTGGGTCGCGTTGGTGACAAGGGCTTCCCGGGCAAGCTCACGGGCGATTGGGTAAAAGCCGTGGGCAGTCGGTCCATAGATTTGCAGTTCACGGTTCAGAAAACCGGCCCAAACGGTGAGCCGGAAGGTCTCCCGACAGTCCAATCAATCGTGGGGCAGCCCGACGACTCCAGCCACACGGCCGAAGCACTGCTGCATGAGTTGGCACTGGCAAGACAAGCATGGGAGAGGGAACAACCCATTGCCGAAAGGATTGCCCAACTGCGGAGCGATGCCACTTTGAGTCGCGGTGTCAGCAGGGAATGGACTGGTCCAGCTTGGGTCAAGAGCCGCGTCAAACCTCAAGAGTCCAAATACTTCGAGCGCATCTGGGCTGTCTATCTGGGAGGAACCGCAGCCACCGACAGTGATGTCCGCGCGCTCTCCAGCCTGACCGAACTGCGCGAGCTTTATCTGCACCGCACTGCCATCACCGATGCAGCGCTGACCGGCATCTGCGCACTTCAGAAGCTCTCAACCCTTCACCTGGGGAATACGAAGGTTTCGGATGCCGGAATCGAAGCCCTGTCGTGTCTTGCGAACGTGAAGGAGTTGTATCTGTTTGAAACCAAAATCACCGAAGCCGGGGGCCAGCGTCTGCGAGCCAAGCTCCCCAATGCAAAGGTGGAATGGTAGCCGAACGACCCGACCACGCGCTCGCGTCGCCGCCAACACCCGCCCGCCGCACCGTAGCATTGACAAGCCGCCGGAAAACCAGAGCTTCCGACCGTGGCAACCTCCTTGAACAACTCGCAGTTAGGCCACCCATGAATGCCATCAAATTCCTTTGCTTCGCGCTTATCCTCACTGGCTTAGGGTGCCGGCATGTGACCGCCCCTTCGGCGCGTGACAAAGAGCTTCAGTGCAACAAGCTTGTGGATGAAATCACACTTGCAAGTAGAGACTTTATCAGCGCACTTAACTCGGTTCGGGATGTGGACACTGCAAATGAAGCGGCGGTCAGGATTCGAGCGATTACTGAACGATTCGATGGGATTTCCGAAAAGTTTGCCCGACTAGGCCCCATCTCCAAGCAGCTTAAACTCCGCTTACTAAAGAAGATGGAGATTGAGGACAATCGCCAAGCGGCGGTTAGCCGCGAAGGCGTGAGAGTCCGGACTCCAGAGGAGGACAAAATCATCACTCCCGCTGCTGGGCTATTCCTTGCGAGGATGGTGGAAACTAACATGAAGGCAGGCCTCTATTACACCAGCTCTGAACACGGAGGTATGTCCGCACCCGCGAAGCCGCCGTCGTGGCGACGCCATCTGCCCGCCAGTGCCACGGGCATTCAGGAGTGGGCATGGACTGACGGATTTCTTCCTGATTTCTCTTACCAGCTCAAGGCCCGCATCACCGACTCCGAGTTCGTGGAGTTCGTTGCCAGTCTCGGGCTGACGCTGCACACCCCAGAGCGGAAGTATTCCGAGGCGTCGCACTGGCTCTCGTGGAGTCCATCGCTGAGATTTGATGGCAAGTGGTGGGATGCCTCAAACGCGCTAACCTCGACTTACGTCAAAGAGGGGCACGACACTTGGATGTTCGCCAAACACGAGAACGGCTTTCTTTACTTCAAGTGCTTCAGCCACTGACCCGTTGTTCCCAGCCGCCCCGCCGCGCCCCGGCATTGACAAGCCGCCGGAAAGCCGGAGCTTTCCTCCGTGGCAACCTTCTTGAGCAGGCCGACACCGGTTCGGGCCAACTCTGCAACTGCCTGCTAAGCCAATTCCCCACTATGAAATCGTCCATCGCCATTCTTGCCTTGCTGCTGGTTCCTTTCGCGGCGAACGCAGGCGAGTGGTTCGTCGGCTATCGGGGTTGGGGTGGTTGGGGTGTCAGTTCTATCGGAGGCGACTGGACGCTACGGCTAGGAGACTTGGCGGACGTTCCGTTGTCTCCAGTGCCACTGGCGTTGTGGCTTCTTGCCTTCTTGGCAGTTTTGGTAATTGGTTTGCTGTTTTCTACTGGGCGCAAGCAGCGGGGACATCGGGCCCCCGCCGCACCACGGCATTGACAAGCCTCCGGAAAACCGGAGCTTTCCTCCGTGGCAACTACCGGCAAGATTGGAATGAAACGGGTCTTGGCGACGGCATGTTGCATGGCTGGTCTTTGCCTGCTCTACCCACTGAGCTGCGAGCCGGTCCAGATGATTTCAATGGGCACGCGCCTAGAGGTGATGTTCCGTCGCGCTTACAGTCCGTTGTCACGGCTTGAGGACACTCCCGTGTGGCCTGCGTTCCTTTGGTATTGCAGGCTGTGGAGTCCGCCATCGAGACATCCCATTCCTTTGGAGGCTTGCGGAGGGGTGATCTCCGACTCGAAGCCTGTCACCTTTCCGGGACGCTAGCACCCTGTTCCCCGCCGCCCGCCGCACCCTTGCATTGACAAGCCGCCTGAAAACCGGAGGTTTCCACCGTGGCAACCCCGTTGAACAAGCTGCGCCGATTTGGGCCAACTCTGCCTAATCTCATGTTAGGCGGCTTCACGCGTCCGGCATGAAACCGATTCACAAAGCCATCTGCGCCGGAGTTGCCGGAGCGCTGATTGCATTCGGTGTGGCTTCATGGGCAGTCGCCGATGGTCGTTCCATTCGAGAGCACGACGGGATGGTTTTCATCGTCTGCGGACCGCACGTCGAGGAGGTTCGCCCGTGGTATTGGGCATTCGCGGGCTACGCAGTTGCATTCACGACCGTGCTGCTTCTTGCATCTGGGAGAGTTCGTTCAGATATCCGGTCTGACCGTGCTGCCCCTGCCGCACCACGACATTGACAAGCCGCCTGAAAACCGGAGCTTCCCACCGTGGCAACTTCCTTGAGCAAACCGAAGCCTTGAAAGCTACTCTCCTCATGCTCGTGTGTGTGGTGCTGACTGGCTGCTCGCACTACCACACTCTGGCCAAGAAGCGATACGACGAAGCACAAGAGGGCAGGTTCAGGCGATACGTCAGAGGCACCCGCGCCGAAGCAAAGATAGCTGTCCGTGAGATGATCGCCGCCGCCGAGAAGCACAAAGGGAAGCTGAAGCACTTCTACGGCTACGAGCTGGAGATAGCGATTTGTTACGCGCGGCTGGCGGTTATTGCCGAAGCGGAGAACGAGCTTGAGACGGCTAAAGGGTATTGGGCGGCGGCGGTTGAGGCGCACCTCAGATACCAGAAGGATGAGCGGCTCTACGGGCGAGCATCGCCCAACTTGACGGTCCCGAATGAGGATTCGGACGTTTACGAGCGTGTCACCGCCGAGCAGATAAGGAAGTTCCTCTCAGGTCTGGAAAAGCATCAGCCGTTTGCTTGGAAGGAGAAGAATGGTGACTAGCGAATGCGCCCGTGCGAGACGTGACCGCGCTTATCCATGAAGCTCGTCCACATCACGTTCCTTTTGTTCGCACTGGCCGCGACCGGGTGCGTGACCAAGTCACCACGCTGGACTTCAGCCCCGCCGACACGGCGCGCTGTTTTGGAGCCCCCTCCGCTCCGTGTGCCGGAACCATTTCGGCTCTGGAAGCTGATGCCGGAGGCCACGTCCGTCCCCGCCGTGCTCAAGGGCAAAAAACAGGACATCGTCAGTGGAGAGTATTCCTATGCCAGCTTCCAAGACTTGTTGCGCCTTATCGGCAGGATTCAGGGGGTCAGTCATGAGGTGTTGGCCATTCGCTTCTTCGAAGGTTTCGCTGCATCCGTGGTGTTGGATGGGCATATTTTTCATTGCGCGAGATCTCCTGACGGGGAGTGGCAGATTGTCGGCCTAACTTTGTATTCCATTTAATGAGAGCGAACTCCGAGTCGCTAGCCATGAAGCTCCTCCACATCACGTTCCTTTGGTTGGCGCTGGCCGCGACGGGATGCGTGACCACGATGGAGCATGGCGAAAGATTTGGGCGAGCAACCGGTGGGTATCGCGAGCAGGACTTGGCGCTCATCCTCATTCAAGATGTCCAGACGGCTGACCTCCTCCTCACCGTGAAGAACATCAGGCCACAGCCGAATACCAACTTCTTCCCGGAAACGGTGTTCACCGGCTCAGTGTGGGTCGTGCAAGAAGGTGCTGCCCCGCTTCAGACCTATCCCTCAAATTACTTCCGCGTCATCATGCACGGGAGTCCGATTTATCCCGAGATGGTGCTGCCTTCTGGCGGCAGCAAGACTTACCGGGTGCCATTGGCGTCACTGGGTTGCCCGTTCTCGACCCGCCAGCCTGACTCGTCCCGTCCAGTGCTTGCCTACGGGTTCATGGATGACTTCAAGATTCTCTCAAACACCATCCGGTTGCAGCATCCTGAAAGAATCCACTGGGGGCGCTGGTCCGTGCTTGGCCCGGATTTCCCACGTTTGAATGAGTAACCGAGGTAGCTATCCCATACTACGCGGCTGAAACTGTCTCTTTTTGACCACGGACGGCCTGAGTTTTGACCCCAATCGGCTAAAACCACGTAAAAACCGTCTGGGAAGGCACTTGGAGCTTACCGACGTGCCTCCCCAAGTCACCGACATGCCTCCCCAGGCTACCGACCTGCCCTCCCAAACCACCGACTTGGCTCCCCAAGCCGCCGACGTGCCCTCCCAGGCGACCGACGTGCCGGCCCAAGCCATCGGAGTGCCCGAGCAGGCCGTCGGAGTGGCTTACCAAGCCACCGGGATGGGGTGACAAGGCATCGTTCCGTTCTCCCAGCCCATCGCCCCGGCTCCCCAAGGCATCGGACTGCCACTCCAGCCGGTCGGAGTCCATTCCTAGGCGGTAGCAGCGCGAGCGCAAGCAATCCGCCTGTGAGCACGGACGTTTTCCCCCTCACCCCCGCCCTCTCCCGCCGGGAGAGGGAGCATGGCAGTCCGCGTCTCGACGAAAGAGCAGGCCCGGTTTCACCAGCCGGCGTGAAGCGCCTCCCCTCTCCCAGCGGGAGAGGGAAAGGGTGAGGGAGAACGGCCACGAGGTCATTGAGTTGAACGCAAGGACGCCAAGACGCAGAGGCGCAGAGAAACTTGGTAGGGAGCGCTGTCCTCAGCGCGCCGGTTGCGCGTCCGAATACCGCGGCGGCGCGCTGGGGACAGACGCGCCCTACCTACCCGATTCCTTTCGTTCGCGTCCTTGCGCCCTTGCGGCTTTGCGTTGAATCGGTTCCGTCCGGACTTTGCCCTTTACACGCGTCACTGGCAGGCGTAGCAAACGAACCATCAGCCCCGCTCTTTTTTCGTCGGGGCAAAACCATGAACTAAAACCCTCAACTCCCTCCCGCCATGCCACGCCTCAACGAAACCGAACGCCTCGCCATGCTCGACCTGCACCTCCCCCACTGGAGTCTCGCCGACGCCCTCGCCGGCGGTCCCGTCGTGCTCCCCATCATCAACCCCGATGGCACGCCGGGCACCTACGCCCGCGCGGACCTCGTGGCGCATCGCGCCGCTTACGAGACGCTGACCGACGCCATCATGGCACTGGAGGAAACCACGCTGCCCGCCCTGCGCTCGGAGCGGAATGACCTCTTCGGCATTGATGGCACGGACGTGGATGGCGTGTGGATTCGGCTGTTGAGCTACAAGGCCTTGGTCGTCTCGCGGCTCGGGGCGCGTCACGCGCTCGCGCGCACGGTGCCCAACCTCGGCGACGTGATGGTGAAGGACTACCTCGACATCATCGAACGCTTCCACGCGCACTGGCTGCGCGTGAACACCGCGCTGCCCGTCGCCGTGCCGCTGCTCGTCGGCCCGATGTCTGCCGCGTTGCTGCTGGCCCGGCACGCCGCCCTGAAGGCCAAAATCAAGGAAGTGAGCGACGCGGAACTGGAACTCTCGGTGAAGCGCGCCGACCGCGAGCAGCTCTTCGGAGACGAGGCGGCGGAAGTGCGCGAGCCCAACTCCATCATCGCCCGTCTGCTCCAGTATCACGCGACGATTCAGGGCAACTTCCCCGGCCAGCCCATAGCGGACACGCTCCCGCGCATCTTCCCGCAGGAGGCGGCCAGCCTGCCGCGGTTCGACTTCAACTGGCGCGACCTCGGCGGCGGTCAGCTCAAGACCTGGCTGCGCGACCCCGGTGTGGACGACGCGACGGAGGTGCATCTGGAAGAAGGCGCGGTGACCCTGAGCCAGGCCTACGCGCAAGGCGCACCCGTGCAGGCGCAGACGTGGGCCGGTATCACCATGGTGGGCGAGCTGGACGTGCTCGAACTCCGCGATGCCACCGGCCACACCACTGCGCGCGGCCGCCGCGACACGACGCTGGCGGAGGTGTGAGGGGCGATGGGCAGCGTCCGCCGCCCATTGACAAGCCACTCTGAGAGTAGAGCATGGGCTCGTGCAATCTCCCGGCAATGAACATGCGGCGGCACAGGCGGAACGGGGTCTGACGAAGCCGTTTGCAGCCTTTGCCACGGGTCAGGGTAGGCGTGTCTTGGGATGTGGCGCATTCGTCGTGGCGGTGGCAGTGGCCGTGATGATTTGCCTTCCCAAGCGTTATCCACTCATTGTCGAGCCGCTGCTAAACCCCGTTGCCGTCACGGGCTGGACAACTGACAGCCTGCAACTGGCAGATGGGCGAGAGATCCCGCTTCCGGATGTGCACGAGCTTCCGCTTGAGTCCGAGGCGTTGACCGTGCTGACCAAGCGGGGCGTGGAAATTGGGGCGGACGGACGGCCAGTCGGTCAGGTGCAACTCCGTTCGTGGTGTGGCAACTGCGATGCTGGGGCGAGACGGCACTTCATGCGGGTGGATGTGGCGGATGCGTTGATCTACTTGGGCATCGCGCAGACCGGCCTCCCCGAACCTCGCCCGGGGTTTAGGCCGGGGCGGACGGGCGGCGATTTACAGGAGAGCGGCTGGGAAATCACCGAGTTCAGGATGTTCGACGTTTGGCAGGGTTCTGCGGCGGAGGCCCGCCGCAAGCGGGCTTCCGAATGAGGCGAAGTAGCAGCGAGTGTTAGCACTATGCAGCTCATCCACATCACATTCCTTTTGTTCGCACTGGCCGCGACCGGGTGCGCAACCAAAGAACTGAAAGAGGAGAGCCAGCACGAGCGGCACATGCAGTCATTGAAGCGGTATCGAAACTACCCGGTTCCTCTCCCTGCCGCGACGCCGTTCGACAGCGAACCGGCTGCACGAAAGACGTATCTGAGCGCGTATCGCAACGGCTACCGAAACGGACTCACAGGCATCATGATTGATTGTTTTCTTCCATTGGGTCAGCCCAATCCAGCCCAACAGCGCGGTTGGTCAGACGGTCAACTCGCCGGGGCCCTTGCCTTGCCGTCACTTGGGGAGAAGCATTAGCCCATTCGATGCGCGGGCAGCACTCCGCGCGGTCGCCGCGACACGGCGGAGCTGGGTAGTAGTTCGCACCCAATGCCCGACTGCATCTTTCATTAGCACCGGGCCTCAGCCCGGTGGATGACGCGTCTGGCAGGTCAGCCGTTTCAACGGCCTTGGAGGCTCTGGCCGCTTCGGACGGAAACTGTTGAAACGGTTTCCGCTTGGTTCCTCCCGCCACACCCGGCTGAAGCTCTCCTTTACTTCACCCCAGCCCGTTCCTACGCTCGCCGCCCGTTGGAGCCGGGGCTCTGACGCAACCGCATGATTTCCGTTCTCACTGGTTTGGTGGCCGGGGCGATCCACGTCGTCTCGGGGCCGGACCATTTGGCGGCCGTCGCTCCGTTCGCGGTGGAGTCGCGGCGGCAGGCCTGGACCATCGGCCTGCGTTGGGGTGTGGGTCATGCGGGCGGCGTCTTGTTCATCGGTCTGCTGTCCCTGTTGCTGCGCGACTGGCTGCCGGTGGATGCCATTTCCTCGTGGAGCGAACGGCTGGTGGGCGTGGTGCTCATCGGCATCGGCCTCTGGGGTGCCCGGCGGGTGCTGCGCGGTCGTGTGCATACCCACGAGCACGAGCACGGGGGCGAACGGCATGTGCACATTCACGCGCACGACGGCGCTTCGGCGCACACGCATGGCCCCGCGCCGGAGCACCGGCACACGCACGCCGCCTTTGCGGTGGGCACGTTGCATGGCGTCGCGGGCAGTTCACATTTCCTCGGTGTGTTGCCGGCGCTGGCGTTCGCCACGATGACCGAGGCCGTCTGGTATCTGGCGGCGTATGGAGCCGGCACGGTGGCGGCGATGGTGGGCTTTGCCTCGCTGGTGGGCATGTCGGCCCGCAGCCTGGCGGCGGGCAGTGCGCAGGCGTATCGGCAGATGCTCGCCGGCTCCTCGCTCGCGGCGGTGGTGGTCGGCGGCTGGTGGTTGCTGGCCAGTTGACTCGCGGATAACGGAGGACCAAGGAAGTTGCGTGGGCAGGAGTGCCTGGCTCCGGAATTTGGCTTCTCTTCAGAACCTGCTGTGGCTGCCGGCTCTGACGCAACTCAAGTGCGGCCGTGCTCTGGTGCCGCTCACCGTGTGGGGATCGGGTCGTCATTGACCGCCTGGTCAGGTTCGTGGCCGCGGTTCATCCGGTGACAGGTTGGATTTGAGTCAATGCGGGCTCTGCGCTGGCCGGAGTTTTCCCTTCCCATCGGGAGGCTCGCCGCTATCTTCTCGCGGTTCGTAAAGCGGTCCCCGGCCGGGCTTGTCCGGCGTCAGGAGATCAGGCACTTGAGAAGCAGTTAGCAGCAGGATTTTTTGCTCCGATGGACGCGGCTCACATACGTAATTTCAGCATCATCGCCCACATTGACCACGGAAAGACGACACTTTCCGACCGGTTGTTGCACCGCACCGGCACGGTTGCCACGCGGGACATGGAGGACCAGCTCCTCGACGCGATGGATCTCGAGCGCGAGCGCGGCATCACCATCAAGGCGCATCCGGTCACGATGTATTACCAGGCGAAGAATGGGGAGGAGTATGAGCTGAACCTCATCGACACCCCCGGCCATGTGGACTTCGCCTACGAAGTCTCGCGGTCACTTTCCGCTTGCGAGGGCGCGCTGCTGATCGTGGACGCGGCGCAGGGCGTCGAGGCGCAGACGGTGGCCAATGTCCACCTGGCGATGAAGCAGAACCTCACGATCATCCCGGTGATCAACAAGATCGACCTGCCGCACGCCAACATCCCGATGGCCAAGCAGCAATTGGAGGACATCCTGGCCATCCCGGGTGACTCTGCCGTGCTGGCCAGTGCCAAGGAAGGCATCGGCATTGAGGAGATTCTCGAAGCCATCGTGCATCGGATGCCGCCGCCCAAGCCGACGGGCGTGCCATCGTTGCAGGGCCTGATCTTCGATTCGTTCTTCGACACCTACAAGGGCGTGGTCATCCTGGTGCGCGTCACCAACGGCGAGTTGAAGGCGGGCACCCAGGTGAAGCTGCTGCACTCAGGCAAAACCGTGGAGGTGAAGGAGGTCGGGTCGTTCCGTCCGAAACCCTACGTCCGGGACAAGCTGACCGTCGGCGAGACCGGCTATTTCACCGCGAACATCAAGTCGCCGCGCGAGGTGAAGGTGGGCGACACCATCACGGACCCGCGCCAGCCGGCCCCGGAACTGCCGGGCTTCCAGGAGATTCACCCGATGGTGTTCTCCGGCATCTACCCGATCAACACGGCGGACTACGAGAACTTGAAGGTGGCCATCGCCAAGCTCCAGCTCAACGACTCGGCGCTGACCTTCATGGCGGAAAGCTCGGCGGCGCTGGGCTTCGGGCTGCGCTGCGGCTTCCTCGGTCTGCTCCACATGGAGATCGTGCAGGAGCGGCTCCGGCGCGAGTTCGACATGGACATCATCGCGACGTATCCGAGCGTGATTTACCAGGTGAAGATGACGGACGGGCGGGAGTTGCAGGTGGACAATCCCGCGTTCCTGCCGGATGTCACCTACATCGAGCACATCATGGAGCCGGTGGTGAAGGCCTTTGCCATCTGCCCGAACGAAAACATCGGCGACATCATGGGCCTCATCAAAGAGAAGCGCGGCGACATCTC
>Ga0255204_1000174_pt1 | contig 21458 bp, 9 predicted proteins | sample Miss_Colum_RepC__2_FD_188418 | JGI IMG/M metagenome (GOLD analysis project Ga0255204, IMG submission 188418) | Freshwater microbial communities from Mississippi River, Louisiana, United States - Miss_Colum_RepC_8h | ecosystem: Environmental > Aquatic > Freshwater > River | place: USA: Louisiana... | reverse complement strand
CCACGTTCGTCGCGCACGGTGCCGAATATGACATGGTCGGGCGCGGGCGGATAGGCGTTGGCCGTAGTCAGAACTGCGGCGGCGAGACCCAGCGCGATGGAATAAAGGACGCTTCGGTGGGTCATCGTCAGTTCCCCGAGGTGGAATAGGTTTCGAGGTAGATCTTAATGTCCTTCACGCGGTCCGCGAAGATCTGCATGCCGCGCTTGGAGTCCGAGAGCAGCGTTTCGCCCGGGATGATCAGTTTCCAGCGGTTGTTCCAAACCGAACGGCCGATGAGGCGCGCGTTGGTGAAGTCCGGCTGGCTGGAGAACACCGCGGTATCCGGAACCGCCCGGAAGGCCTGGTGCTGACGGACGGTGAAGTTCTCGGTCAACGACATGGAGGCGTTCCACGTCGTGGTCTTGGCGTAGTCGCGCTGGCTGATATTGAAGGGCAGCGGGACAGCCTGGTCGCTGACGTTCCAAGTCCGGACCACGCTGGCCTTTTCCAACGGGGAACGGATCGAGTCCACGCCCGCCGCCACGAGATAAACGTAGGGCGTCGCGCTGAGCGCAGACGTGTCGTTGAAGGCGGTGTACGGGTCAGTCGGGGTGGTGGAGCCCGTGCTGGAGAGCACTCCTGAGGTGGAGGTCGGGCTCGCCATCCCCACGTAGCCACTGAACGCGACTCCCGCGCTGCGGATCTTGGTGGCGAAGCTAGACACGCTGTAGGCGCTGTCACCACCGAGCAGTGGTTTCCCGAAGAAGTTCAAGCCAGGCATCACTGCGGTGCTGAATTCGATAACAAAGCCCGGCACGGCCATTCCCGTCGTGTAGCCGAGGTTCAGACAGTAGCGGGCGGCATCCTGATCATCGAACAGGTTCTCCCGCCACGCGCTCTGCAGCACCTCGCGCCAAGCGGCGTCGCCCTGTGAGCCTTGGACGATGCGGAAGTTCTCGGTGCGCAGCGAGAAGGTGGTGCGGTAGCGGTCGGGGTTGGTGAATCCCAACCGCGGTTTAACTACACTCCAGTCCCCGTTGAGTTGTGCGAGCGCACCAGCCAAGCCCGGGTCGCCCGTCGAGGCGCCACCGAACTGCGGCACGCCATTCAAGACCACGCCCGGTGAACGCGCCTTGATGATCTTGGAGAGGAACGCCGCCGCTGCCGAGTTGCCCGACGGGTCGAGCAAGCCGGTCTCGTAGTCGTAGGCGTTGGCCGCGAGGTACGAGTAGCGGGCGGACAACTCAAAGAGCTGCTTGTACTTCTCCAAAGCTTCGTCGCGGAAAGCGCGGAAGGCGTAGTCCTTGGTCCGATAGCCTTGGATCAACGCCGCCGACCGCTTCCGGAAGGCTTCACGTTCCGCCTGGATCCGGTCGCCCTGCGCGACGAGTGCGCGGAGATCGCGATCGGATTGATCGTAAAGACGAATGAGCGCGTCGACCGTCGGCTGCCGGTCGACTGCCGCGTTCAGCGCCTCCCTCAACCCATAAACCAATTGCTTGTACTCCTCGGTCCAGGCGGTTTTCGCATCCTCGATTTCCTTCAGACGAGCCAATGAGGTCTTCAGTTGTTCCTGGATGCGGATCCCAACGTCCAAACCGGATATCGTCATTCCCAAGGTGGCCTTGGTCGCAGCCTTCATTCCTGTCATGGCCGCCCGGATGGCGGAAGTGGCGTCATTCGCCAGACCAACCACGGTCGGGGGGGCTGTGGCAGCGGCATCCTGGATGATTTCGCTCACCTCCATCGCAACCTCCGCCCCCTTCTGCAGTGTGAGCAGGGCCTGCTGGATGACCTCAATTGTGGTCAGCACCCCTTGGTAGGTCTCCATGCGCGACGTCAGCTCGGAATTGCGGCTCACGGCGGCCCGGAAGATAGCCACCCGGTTTTCCATTTGCTCCTTCAGCGACGAGTACTGGTCGAGACCCTGGTACAGGGCGAGTCGCGCGAGGAGCCGTTGGGAGACGGCGGTCTGGATTTTACCCGGACTCGCACGGCGGCCGCTCCACTCCGAGGGCTTCACCATGGCCCCAATGGAATCCAGTTCGTAGCTGATTTTTTGGGTTTCGCGGTAATTGACGGTCGCTGGGTTCGACTCGTCGAAACTTGGACTCAACAAGAGGTCGAATTTCTTGGTACCCTTGGTGACTAGGCCCTCGGGGACATCCACGTAGCCATAGTGAAGCAGGTCCGGACCGGCGTAACCCTGCACATAAGTCTTACCGGGGCCGATGTCGTCGGCGTAGGGGCTGCCGTACAACTCGATCAGTTGGTTGGTGTAGGCTACTTCCTGCTGCTGGATGGCGCTACGAAGGGAGGCCAGACTATCCTCCTGTTGACGGAGGAACTGCGTGGAGGTTCGCGCATTTTCAAAGGCCGAGATGGTGTTTTGCAGAGTCTGCGTGGCGCGGGCGTAAATCTGCTCGAAATGCGTCAGCCCCTTGTCCACGTCGGCCGCCGAGATGTCGAAGGCCAGGGCACCGGAGGCGAGCCCGAGTGGGTTCAAGCGGCCGTCGGCGTTACTGAGTGTCTGCTGCAGCGACGAGGCTTGGCTCACCAACTCCCGCAGCTCGTTCACGGTCGTGCGGTCGATCTTCTGGATGCCCTCGTGCGAAGGATCGGGGTCAACCGCGGGAAGCATGGAGTTGCCGGTGATCCAATTGAAGTAGGCGCCTTGCCAGCCCCGGACGGCCCAGTCGTCCACCCCCCAGCGCCGGGTCACTCCACTGGAAACCTTGCCGTCGGTCAGGTAATCCCAAGAGGTCGTCGAGGCCGCGTCGTAGTTCTGACGATACGTGAGGTCGGTGATCTGCACCGCCGTCCGGGACAGCGCGACCGCGGCGGTCGCAAACTTCCGCTCGTCCATGTAGTCCACCGAAACCGGCTTGCCGAGAACAGTCACCGCCTCTGTCCGCGGCGACCACGAGAAGTTGGGATTGGCCAGCAGCGTGTAGTAAACCGTGAGCGCCGTCAGGTAGTGGCCGTAGGCATCGCCGTGACCTTGGGGGTAAAGCGCCGCGGCGTCGGCCGCGCCGACCACGCCGTCGCTATCCATGTCCTTGATGTTGTAATTCAGCGCGTACACGGCTTCGCCTGAATCGATGCCGCGCGTGTAGTTCCAAATCAGGCGGTTGTAGACCGGATTGATCCGCGTGCCCGGTTGCAGGGAATTATCGCGGCCGCGCAAAAGAGTGAGCTCCTCGTCCAGCACCGTCGCGAGCTGCCCCTTGAAGGCGAAAAGCGAGGTGCTCGCGGCACCGTAGGCCGACCCGCTGTCAGTCGCGAACGCGATCGTGGGGTTCGCCGCGTCAGCATACGCCTCGTTGCCAAGGATCATGTAGAGGTCCGAGAGATAACCGGCCGCGAGGAGCAGCGCGTCGTTGGCCGCAGGGTAATTGATCGCGGGCGTGCCCTCGATGCTGAGTCCCTTGCCGCGACGCAGGATCGTCTCATAGATCTCGATGAGGCCGAAGCTGTTGATATTAGAAAGATTCAGCGCCACGTCGCCCTCCCAGCGGCGGCCGGCCTGCTGAACCAAGCTCACATCGGTGTTGATCTCGTTGCTGAAGAGATTCGTGACGCGCTGCTGGAATGGATTGATTCCGGCCAACGCTCGCTTGATCCAACCCTCCGCTAATTGGGGATCCACCCATTGCGACCATCCGGCGTTGCTAACAAATGCCGCGTTGGAAGAGTCCCGCGCGCGGTAGCGCATTGTGAAGTAATTGTCGGTAAGCGTCAGGATGCTGTTACCCTGGATGACGTGCTGGCTTTTGCCGCGGATGGAGCCGCTCAGTGCGCCGATGGTCTCGTCGCTCGCCGCATCCAGCTTCACCCAGCCGTTGGTGGTCGGCGTCATCTGGGTGCCCTCGATGCGAACGTTGACGGCCGAGGCCGCGTTGATGTCCGCATCGGAATAGAGCTCCAGGGCGACGACATTGCGCCCGATCTTCAGGATCTGGGCCGGAATTTCGTAGACGAGCCTAAGCGGGGAGTAACCTCCCGGGGCCGAGACATTCGGAGTATTGCCTGAAGGGCGGTTAACGACGGCCACCTTGGCCTGATTGAGGTAAACATCCGCGGAGTCTCGGCTGCCGATTTCTACGCTCAGATAGGCCCGCAGGGGGAGTGTGCCGCTGACGGTGAACTCTTTCCTGAAGGCGGCCTGCGGCAGCGTGGTGCCGTGATCAGCGGTATCACCGGAGTCGCGGACCGCGAACGAGGCAGGTGTGGCCACCAGCGTCGCGGCGTTGAACGGTGCCGGCTTGGGACTGGCATCCGGATTCGCCTCGAGGGCGCGGAGGTCCTGATAATTCATCGGCGGCTGACGATAGAGCTGCCAACCCGTCGAATCACCGAGCAGAAGTTGCCGGGTGAAAGTGAAGAGGGGAGGCGCGGCCCCGTCCACCGGCGGCGCATACATCCACTCGAAGTCGTATCCAGCCGCGTCTCCGCCGAAATCACTCGAATGCCGTAGCGTCAGCTTTTCGTCGAGGGGGTTGGCGGACTGGATGACCTTCAATTCGCCGCGGTAAAGGGGCGGGACCACCTTGAAGACTTGGACGGAGACCGGTTCGTCGATCGGGGTAAAGGCCCGGCCGTTGCCGACAACCATGACGACGAATCCCTGTCCGCCGCCCACTGCCGTGACCGCGTAGGAGTCCACGGCGGTATCGTCGTTGTCGATTGAGGCGAGTTGACCCGCGAGGACATCGCGGTTTTTCGCGGTATCCACGATGTAGGTACTCTTCTTCACCGGGTTCTCCTTGAACGTCTCGAGGCGGGTGCTGAGTCCGTCAATCGCGGTGTTCCAGGCGGTCCGGTCTGAATCGGCACTGGAGACCAATTCCTTCAGGGCGGTCGTGTCGGCCGAGCTTAGCCGATTGAGCAGCAGGTAATCGTCTCCCAGCACCTCGTCCTTGAACTGGCCGATCAGGACCAGGCTGCCCTTCGCCCCGCGGTTAGGATCGAAGTAGAAACGTTCCCGTAGGTGAGGCGGCAACCGGGTGAAATAAGTCTTCCCCATGTAGACGTCGGTGGCGGCACTCCCGGGAATTTTGGTTAGCCCTGAACCAAGGGCATAGACCTTGGCCCGCGTCGGATCGTGGAGGGTGACGCTGGTTTGCAGGCCCGCGGTATCCTTGGCGATCGATTGCTGGTAGATGACCTCGGCGCTCGTCTGTCCTCGCACCGCGGGCAGACCGTACTTCGGCGTCATGAGCGATTCGCCCACCCGGAGTTCCGGAGCCGAAGCCGGCCAGACAGGGGTGAAACGTACCGCGAGCGGCTCACCCTTCACCGGGCTGTCGGTCGCAGTCTTGCGGATGTAGGGCACCACGGTTCCCACCGCGGGTTGGGAGTCGCCCAATTCCGGGAAATAGAATCCCTCCTGCGTGCGGTAGAAGTACCGCATGGTGAAGGAGGCGGTGCGCGCCTCGTTGTGCATGCCGCGGTAGATCCACGTGGTTCCCTTGCGGTCGAGGAACGTGAACTCCCCGTAACGGGGAGCATCATCATTGGTCTGGCTCCACGTGAGGTCCGCCTTGGCGGGCGCGTCGGCGGAAATGGGTGCGGCGGTCGTTCCCGCCCTCACCTCGTGGTTAGCGACAATTTCACCCGCTTGGTAAGCGGGGAACCAAAGTGGAGCCGTGTCAAAGTACGCGCTCCACGAGCTCACGCCGGAGGGTAGCGTCGGCAACGGCAGGAGGGGCAGCGGCATCGGCGCCTGGAGCACTTTCCCCGCCTCAGCCGTGTACGCGAAGATTTTTCCCTCCACCGCTTTTTCGCGCAACACCTTGAACACCGCCATGGCTGGAATGTCATCCGCCTCGGTGTAATCGAGCAGCACGAAAGCCTGGGAGGAGTCGGTGCGATTCAGGTCGTCGCGGAGCGCCCAAGCCCGGCCATTCAACATCAAGGCATGCTCTTCGTTCGGGTTAAAGCCGTGCAGGGCACGGTTGTTCTGCACGTAGATGCTACCCTTGGACTGCAGGCTCGGCAGGTCGCCCGACCCCGCGTTGCTCGCGAGCACGATCTCCGCCGGACTCGACGGCCACGTCAGTTTGTACTTACGCACCATCGAGGGCCACAGCGTGGGGCTGATACCCGGGCTGGCCGGCGTGCTCGCCGTGTACCACCAGACTTCCAGCTCATCGTTGCCCGCCAAGGCGTTGACGCCGATGATCGCGCCTTTGGCCGCCTCCGTGAAACCGACCTCGAAGGGGTTTTTGTAAGCCTTGGGATTATAGGCCGTGCCACTGGCGGTGCGGATGTAACCGACCGCACTCGAGGCCCCCCCGGGGGCGACGATCCGCGCTCCCACATTCACCGTGATAGGCGCCGCGAATTCGGTGAACGTGGTGTCGAGTTTGGAAAAAACGCGCTCGAACCAGATCTCGTCGCCGTTGGTGTAGCGGATCAGCGATCGCCCGGTGGGATTCGCGGCGGTGACCGTGGTGGAGAACCGGTAATCGGATCCCAATCGCGCGTGGGCCTGGGACGAATCGTCCTGATAAACCAAGGTCGCGCCATTGCTCGAGTTCAACTGGACTGCCGTGTCTGCGCTGGGGTCGAGGGACCGGGCATAGATGGAGTATCGCGCCAGCTCAGTGGGCCAGTCGAATGCGTAACCCGCGTAGGTATTCGGCCATTGGATGCTGAGGTTGCCGAGTTCCATCCAGTAGATCAGCACCTCGTTGCTCGGAATCTCGACTCCGCCGGAAAGCAACTTGGTGGTCTGGCGCACTGCGAAAAGCCGTGAGCGCAGCGAGCCGGCGGAATAGTACTGGTAGAGGAACGGTTCCTGCGGGGCGGTCGTATTCAACCCCGCCACCACCCGCTGCAGGAGTGAGGTGTCTCCTCCGGGCGGAAGCACTTGATCGCCGATCGCCACACGGACGAACTCCGGCCGCGCCTCCTTGATGACCTCCACGATTTCGGTTCCCAGAGACTCGCGCTCGTCGGGGTTGCCGGCCTTCGCCGAGCCCAGCAACTCGATGAACACGCGCCCCTCCTGATTATAGGCATGGAGCGCGTTATCGAGGGTGCTGAACCACAGAGTGCGTTTTTCGGGAGGGAGGTTGGAATTGGCGGACGGGTTCGCGACTTCCCCCGGACGCACATAGGCCTCGGCCACAGTCGCCGGAAACAGGGAGTTGTAGACGACGTTGACCGTGGAAACCCGGGAAGTCGGGATCTGGATGACCGGACCGTTGAAACCATTTTCCGTCCAGTAAACCCGACGCACCGGCTTGGAGGGCGACGCGGATACCACGTACTGGCGGGTGACTTGCGCTCCGGAGGCGCGCTCCTGCCACGTGACTTCGACCACGCCCGGCTGGGTCGCGTAGACCTGTTGCGCGTGCTTGCTGTAGTAGAACCGCTCGCTGGTGGCGTTGACTGGATTGGGCAGAAAGAACGACTTCTTCTGGTCTTCGGTCAGAGCGACTCCCGCCACGGAAAATGCAGGCGGAGGGATGACGTCCCCCAGCGCGAAACCCACCTGCCGTCCGACCAACGGCGTCGACATCCGCACGTATTCCACCTGCACGCCTTGGTTGGCGACCGGAGCACCGTTGGCGTAAGGGACGCCCTTGGGGAGGAGTAGCGAGGTGGATCCGGCTGTTTGGCTAGCGCTACCCGCAACTACGACGCTCGGGGTCGACACGAGCAGGATGCGAACATCGTCCACTACCGTCGCCACATCCGCCACTCCACTCACCCCCAAGCCGACGATACGCAGGGTGTAGGAACCGGCAGATGCTACCGTGACCTGCGAAGATTCGAAGCTCCTCCATTGCGAGGAGGAAAGTTCCGACTGGGCGACGCTTTTTACCAGCACCGCGGTCGAAGCTGAAGAGGCGGTGAGATAAACTTGGAGAGGATTGGCCGGAGTAACGTGCCGACTGATGGCCTTGAAGACTACTTTGTAGGTACCGGAATTCAGCAACACCCCTTGCCGCGCCGAGGCATTGGCGTGTTGAAAAAATGCGCCTTGCCGTCCTTCAGGAGCATCCACCCCGAACCAATCGCCCTTGGTGGCAACACCCGCGTTGTTTTCAAACGTCCAGGAGGCGCTGGTCGCCGTCGGTGAGTATTGAAATGCACTGACCGCCGGCAGCTCGAATCCTCCGTTTTCGACCATTCCTCCTCGATTGAAAATCCGCGTAGTCTGCCAGCCGCCGATCACGGTGCCCGCACGAAATTGGTTGGCGGTGGGAGTACGCGGGTCCACCACGATAGACGGCGGTGGCGGCGGCCAAGCCGAGCTCGGCTGCTGACTGAGAATATTGCGGACGTCGTTCTCCAGTGTCGGCGGCGTCTGCGCACAAACGGAAGCCACTCCCGCAAGGATCAGGCCGAGCAGTCCCCGGTGGGGCATTAGGTTGCGGCACATGGCGGGAGGCTTGGCGGGGCTCTGGAGCTTGGTCACTGAAAGGCGTCAGTACTTGATGAAGTAATTCACGTACACGTTCTTGGGCCGGGATTCGCTCCCACCCGTCGCCCCGGAGACGCCGGAAAGGGAAATCGAGTGGCTATGATTTCCATCGAAAGGAATCGCGGAGGGAGCATTCACGACGTCTGGCTCAGTACCCCTGCCCCCGCCATCCGCGCCATCAGTCGTCCAGCCTGGGTCGCTCGTGGCAGAACGGCGAATAAGTCCTCTCTCGCCAGGGTTGGCGTTCACGCCGTGGTTGTGATTACCCGCAACACCCGTGTTCCCCGAGAGAGAAACATTATGCTGATGGGATCGGTTGTCCGAGTCCTGGTAGGAACCCACGACTCCGCCCGTGCTCCCATTCGGATAGGCAGCGGTACGGGAATTGGCGTCAGGATCCTGACCTCGACCGGAGTCCACACCTCTCAAGAATACACCGCGAAGATCCGGCACTCGGAAATTGGTGGCATCAACAAAACCCCATCGGGGATTTACGGTCGAGCCGTTTGCGGTCGATAATCTCGCAAAGAGTTCCAAAAAGCGCGCGTCGGTTCGAGAGTAAGAAGTTCCGTCGCACCTCACGTAACCTGCGGGCGCATCATCGCCGGCAAACGTGACGATTGTGCCAACCGGCGTCTTGTCCCGCGTGTCCGCGGTAACCCACCAATCGTTGGCGCTGATATTCTGCACCAAAACGCTCTCACCCTGAACCTTCAAACGGATCACGCCATCGGTCACCCCATTGAGCGTACCGCCGGCCGGAGCCTTGACGATATCGGGATCGGTTCCCGCATCGCGCTTGATCACTAGATACTCCCGCCGGGTGGCCATGGCTCCAGGCAGCGTGATCGTGGTGGCGGCGGTGGGAGAATTAATGATGATCGAACGGGCGGTGTCGCTCGGGGTTGCTGACGCTGCGGTTACTTCCTGTGAGACGTAGGAAACCTGAGCCAGATTGATCGAGGATCCGGCGGCAGACGAACTCGGCAGCACCAAGCGCTCCGCGGCGATACTCTTGTTCGCGACGTAGGCGAACGGTGTGCCAAGGAAAGCCAGACGAGGCAGGATTTCCGCCGGGGTCTGCCCAGGGATGACAATGGTCACGCCGAGGAAACGATCCTTGCCATCAAACGCACCGGGCAGATTGGACTGAGCGATGGTGCCTTCCGCCGGAGAGAGCGCAGTGCCTTCGCCGAGGCGCACCGAGAAGAGGCCCTTGCTCACGGTAACGATCTGCTTCTCGGACCAGATCACCGCGCCGCCCTCCTGGGCGTCGTAAATCTTGAACCGCATCTCGTAATTCGTGGGCGTGCTCGGAGCCAAGACCGCGCCGGTGGCATCGAGCGCCTTGCCCTGGTAATCGATGGTGCTGGGAGCACCCTGCACGGATTGGGCACGTGCAGTGACGGTGAGGCCGGCAGCGGCGATCGAAAGAATAAGAATTGCTGCGCTGGTTTTCATGACGGAAATCGCGGTGTTAGGGAAGGATCAGGGAGGCGGCGTCGGAGACGCGGTTGATGACGAAACTGCCTGAGATCGTGATGGGAACCGGACGGAGGCCTTCGACCACTTCGGTGTAAGTTCCCCCCAGCATCGTCGAGCCCCAGGAGGGATCGGTCAGTCCGGCGACCGAGGGCAGAAACTCGAGTGTGACGGTGCGCTTAACCGTGAGTGACTCCCGACCGGCCGGGAGCTTAGTCTCAAACCGAGCGTCGAGGTTATCGTGGTCAGGGTGAAACCGATGGACGAACGGATTGGAGTCGGAGTCATAATCAAGCAGGATCTCGAAAACCGATAATCCGGAGCGGCCGATCGAGCCGGAAGTTGCGCTGCGAATCGTACCGGCTGGCAGTGAGGCGACGCTCATGCGGCCCGAAGCCTTAACCCCAACCGGCAATAATCTCTCCGCCGCGGCCAGGAGCACGCCAGAAGGTTGCGAGGCAACGAAGATCTGCTGTACCAGACGAGTCAGGCCCGTTGAATCGCGATGCAGGAGCAGCGGAACAGAGAAAGAGGCGGGGACCTGTCCAGGCCGGCCCGTCGGCGGCGCAATGGTTACGGTGGGATTCGAGGTGTAACCAGATCCACCGTTGGTCAAGGTGAGCTGCTGCAGCCTTCCATTGGGCAACACCAACACCGAGGCCGTCGCTCCGGATCCGCCGCCGCCGCTGATGGTTACCGTCGGAACCGTTGTGTAGAACATCCCGGAGTTATTCAGCGAGATTTCCGTCACTCTCCCGCCACTAGCGACGGCGCTCGCCGTCGCGCGAACCGGAACTACCGCCGCATTTCCTTCGATCTGGGATACGTCAGAAATGACCGCCACGCCCGACCAAAGTCCGTTGAGGTCGCTTGCCACTGCCGAAACCGGGAGATCCATACTAATCTGACCCAGAGAGTCGGTGACCCGCAGCAGACCGGCGAAGAGTTGGCCGGGGGTTCCGCCCATCGCGACCCGGTCTACCACCAGAACCACGTCCGTCGACTGGCCGGCCGGAAGCGTGACGGTATGCGCCGCCGAGCCCACCGTCAGATTCGAGTACGTGAACTCATTGCCATCCGCATCCAGCGCGCCTCTGACCTTGAGCGGAATAGTACCAGTGATCGAGGGGACCACCGACACCGTCGGCGTGGTTGCACCATACCCCGCCCCGCTGTTCGTGATGATGAAGGATGAAATGGTGCCACCCGCTGATAGGACGGCCGTCGCGGTGGCACGAGTACCCGCCGAGGGCGCGGAGATCGTCACGGTCGGCGGGGACGCATAAATCAGGGTATTATTGACGTCGGGATTGATCCCCGTGACCTTCCCGGCGGTTGCGGCATCGGCCCCCATCAAGGCGGTGCCCGCGGTGATCGAGGGGGGAGCCTCGGATGCGAGCAGCGAAAGGGAGATCGTGAGCGGCTGCGCTGCGGTCTTATTGCGAAGATTAAGCTTCAGCACGAGGCCGCTTCGACCGAAGTTGAGCCCGCGTTGGTCGGCCAACGATACGGCGACCGGGCCGTAATAGTCAGAATATTTGGTCGCCTGCACCCAATAGGCGACGCCGCGTGCCACGCGTTCCGTGGGAGGATTAACCAACTGCGGATTGCGCGCGGAGTTCGGGATGGAAGAACCGGTTGAAACATAATTCGGATCTGACGTCCCGCTGCTGACAAGGGGACCGCCCACGTACTTGAGAATGTTAGTCGTGTCAGCCAACGCGGCGCTCTGCGCGAGGAACTGCGTGAAGGTCGGCGCTGGTGACGTGGTCGGAAATCCGACGAAATTTACCCCGCTCGTGGTCCAACGGTAATTAGGCACTACGGGACGTCCCATCAGGGAAAGCGAAACCGCCGCGGAGCCGTCGGACACCTTGATCAAATAGGCGGCATTGGGCGTGAAAGAGAAAAGCGTGGACTGTGATGGAGCTCCACGGCGCCAAACACTCCACGCAGGGTCAGATTGAGAGGGAGTGCTGGGATCGGTCGTGAACTGCGGGCCACTCGGAGGATTCCAGCGCCACACCTCCTCGATCCTCGTTTGATTGGCCAGAATCCTGTCGATGGAGGTTTCGGCCGGCTCAAGCGGGAGCCAAATTGCATTCCACCCGGCAATGAGGGAATAAGTTTCGGATTTCCATTGCGCCCGGAGGGACGGCCCCGCGAACGCCAGTGCCGCTAGCAGTGCTACCCTCACGAGGGCGGGCCGGGGGGATAAAGAGGCGGGTTTCAAGTGAAACAACGAGCTGGAGGTCATCATCGCCTTTGCGCAGAAGTGTTCACTTTGAGCCTGGCACAAAGCCGTCCTCGGTATCGCCCCGAGCGAAATATTCGCCGGTTCGAACGGACCCGGATCGCTGATTGTAGAGCTCGATCACCCGCGTCAGCTCAAGGAGGCCGATGCGTCCGTCCCGGTTGAAATCCGCAGTGTGCGGGGTGTTCGGGACAACCGTTGCGCCGGCCGCCCGGTTGAAATCGGGAGCAAAGCCATCCTCGCCTGCTAAGTCGGGCCGGTAGGCGCCAGTACGAACCTGCGCAGATCTCGTGCCGTACAGCTCAATCACGCGGGTCAACTCGACTAGATTGATCCGACTGTTGCGGTCCACATCCGCAGAATGAAACGCGGGGCCGGCGGGAACGAACAACGGGTCGGATCTGGCCAGGACTTGGTGCGTTACACCATCTCGCAAGCCGGACACCATGGTTGTGAGCGAAGGCATACCGGTGGTCCCGGAAGGTACGGCCAGAACGACATTGAACGACGGCGCGGGCACCGAAGCCGACGACCAAGTCCACTCAAGGATACCCCTGTCGCCCGCGGCAGGCCGATGAGAAGCGAGCTGCGAATCGTCGCTCACGAAGGACCAATCGGCGGGTAGAAGGATGGTGAAATCCAGCTGCGAAAATGCGGCGGCAAGCTCCGCTCCGACGTTGATCACCACACGACCGCCCGCGATATATCCAAAACTTCCCACTTCCTGCCGGGCGGAAATCTGCGGGCCTGTCGCGGAACCGGTGACGGTCATGGCGCGACTATCCAAAGAGCGCGCCCCGGAGGTCACACGAACCCAGAAAATTCGGGTTCCCTGCACCGAAGAGAGGGAAAGAACCGCCTTGGTCTGACCCGCTAGAGGCTTGGAAACATCGCCGCGCTGACCCTCGAACCACTGGTAGACCAGACCGTCTCCCAAGGCTTCAACGCGCAGCGTCGCGACACCTCCTGCAGCAACCATCACGTCGCCGGTAGCAAACCGGATATCAAATCCTGTGGTGGCTGGAGCTGAAATCATGTCCCGGCCTCCGTTGGCGAGCATCCCCAACACCGCCACAGTTCCTGCATCCGACGTATTGAACAAACTGACCTGCGGCAGAACCGGGGTCTGTAGTTGCCAGGCTGGGTTGGTCAGGAGGATCCATTCCGGAGCCGAAACCAACGATTTACTATTATAACCCCATATATATAAACGATTTCCAACGTCAGCTCCTGGGGCTTGGAGGCTCGACCCCGTTACGGAAAAATAATTGGCCCCCGCGTCGGAAAACCAGGAGTTCACCACGTCAGGATCTCCCGTCGATAGAGAAACCCAAGCCGTTGACCACGAGGATTTTGGCTCAGTAGCTGGATCGAAACCGGCCTTAAAGACGCCAACTTCAAAAAAGAACGCTTGGGAAACCGGCCATGAGTCGCCGTTGGAATAGGTTCCCTTGCCGCCGCTACCTCCCGCGCTGGTAATGCCGATCGTCTGTTGTCCCAAGCCGAGGGACGCGGAGATGAGGCCCCCGGCGAGGAAAGAGAGCGATCGTATGTTCACAGGGAGAAAGGCACGGACTGGACGAGCGGGGCGAGCGGACCGGACTTGAGCCTGACCAGAATTGCCGATGACGCCTCGAGCAGCTTGGCGCCGGAATAGTCGAGGTTATCAAGAGCGGCTTTCTGCCAAGCGGGCGCCGATCCAGCCCTCAAAAAGAAGCCCTCGAAGGCCGCCCCATCCCACCTGAAAACCTGATCTGCAACCTCCGCTGTTGCACCGGAGGTCAAACCCGCCCCAGTTAGCAAACGGAGGTCTGCCAGCGACGCTGACACCGGAAACCCGGATACGATCAATTGTCCGGACAAAACCGGACTGCGGACGAAACGCCCGGCGCGCACTTCGCCTACGACGGTGAAAGTCGCGGCGTTTTTCTGCCGCTTAAAGAAAACCCCCACGCCGGGCGGAATGATGGCGCCGTCCTGATTAACCGGGCCTGAGGCCAGCGATCGCCACTGCGGTGAAACACCGCCTCGAAAGTAGAAGACGGAAAGCCCTTTTGCCGTAGAGAAATAGACCTGATCCGCCTCTGCCGGATTGACGGAAGAATTTAGGGGACTCGAAGTCCCCGTTCCGAAAATACCGGCGAGCGTCCAATGGGGTCTAACCACCACTCGATGACCAACAATAAGAGCTAAGCTATTCTTTTCGAGCGTGTTAAGATGCGAGTCTCCGAGGACTATCTTTCCCGCGGATTGCGCCTTTGTAGCAGGCTCATCGATTTCGAAACGGTGCCCTAAGGCCGTACTCGAAGATCCGTCGCGATGGCCAACCACTTCTATGTAGTACGAGGATCCTTCCAGCAGGTTTGCTGCGACCGCCTGAGGGGTTCCTTCGCCATTGATTAACGTGACTCCGCCGGAATCTACCAACTCCACTACTCCGGCAGCCACCGCTGGACGAACCAGCGGAACTCCGACGGAAATCATGCGGTTTTCACCGACGGGGAATGCAACCGTCCCGACTACGCTCGCCACGTCCTGCGCCCTCAGGGATGACCCAAGGACAAGCGCAAGGAGCGCCAAGGGGCAGAAAAGAAAAAGGGAAATCTTGCGAGGCACCACGGGGATGCGATGAGCATGGTCTCCAGACCCCTGAAAACACAAGCGATTTATCCCCATCAGCCGGTCGGCAAAACCCAAACTTTAATGTAGATCCGATTCCTGGCGTCCCCACGGGGATTCGAACCCCGGTTCTCACCGTGAAAGGGTGGTGTCCTGGACCAGGCTAGACGATGGGGACTAACCGCGGAACGCGGCACCGTACGGCGCGGCTCTCCGCGGGCAATGTAAATTTTCACCTGTCCCATCCATGCTTTGCGTTTGCGCGATGCTGCGACGACGCCCACCAAAAACCGCGCCGCATGACTTACGCCGAAATCGCCGCCGCCCTGCCCCGTGAGGCCGTGACCTCCATCGAGGGTCTGCCTTTCCCCAAGGTCGCCTCGGGGAAGGTCCGCGAGATCTTCGACCTCGGCGACGCGCTCCTCCTGGTCGCCACCGACCGCCTTTCGGCCTTCGATGTGATCCTGCCCGACGGCATCCCGGGAAAGGGCGCCATTCTCACCCAGATGAGCAATTGGTGGTTCGCCCAGACCGGTGGCATCATCCCCGGCCACCTGCTGCCCGACCAAACCGCGGAGTTCGCGCGCCGCGGCATCAACGACCCCGGCCTCCGCCTGCGGAGCATGATCGTGCGCAAGCTCAAGCCGCTCGCCATCGAGTGCGTGGCGCGCGGCTACCTCATCGGCAGCGGATGGAGCGCGTATCAGAAAACCGGATCCGTATGTGGCATCTCCCTGCCCGCCGGCCTGCGCCAGGCCGACCGCCTGCCGGAGCCGATCTTCACCCCGACCACCAAGGCCCCCAAGGGCCAGCACGACGAGCCCATCGACGACGCCCAGGGCGCCGCGATCGTCGGGCCCGAGCTGTATGCCCGCGTCAAGGCCACGAGCCTCGCCCTCTACCGCTTCGGCCACGACCGCGCGCGCCGCGCCGGCATCATCCTCGCCGACACCAAGTTCGAGTTCGGCACCGACGCCGCGGGCAATCTGTCCCTGATCGACGAGGTGCTTACCCCGGACTCCTCGCGGTATTGGCCGGCCGCAAGCTACGCGCCCGGCGGCTCACCGCCCAGCTACGACAAACAATTCGTGCGCGATCACCTGCTCGCGCTGAAATGGGACCAGCGCCCGCCCGGCCCGCGCATCCCCGACGACGTCATCGCGCGCACGCGCGACAAGTACCTCGCGGCGTTGCGCGACCTGCTGGAGTCCTGAACCGGTTTAACGCACCACCGGCGACGGCCGGCGTTCACCGAGATCGAAACGCTCGCCCGCACGCAGGATCAGGGCGGCGCTGTCCGGCGCCGCAAAAAACCGTACTTTTCCTTGGCCAACCACCTCGGCCTCGTCGCCACGAACGATGATCGCGGTGGCCTCGTCGAGGCCGACCCCGAGCAACGCGGGATGCGCGCGTAGCACCGGCCGCAAATCCTCCTCGCGGCCGCGGGTGTCGACGTGCTGATCGATCGCGCTGGCGCGCAGGAAGCCGAACCCCTCCTCGTGCCCGGGTGACATCATGATGCGGTTGTCGCGCGGCGATCCGCGCACGAGGTAGCTTCCCTGGATGGTGGCCCCCGCGGAGCTGCCGCCGATCACGCCGCCGCGCGCTAGCACCACCTCGAGTTCGCGCTGCACGCGAGTGCCGAGGTAGGCGTCGGTCAAACGCCACTGGCGTCCACCCGTGATCCAGACCGCCTTCGCCGTTCGCAGCGGCGCGCAAAACGCCTCGGAGTCGGCCGCGGTGCGATCACGGGTGTGGAGTTGCGTGACGCGCACCGCCCCGCGCGCACGCAAAACCCCGAGCGCCGCGTCCTCGCCATCGACCGTCGTGGCCGCGGTGGGAATGACGACGATTTCCGAGCCATTCCCGCCGGCGAGGCGCAGAAAGACGTCCCACAAACCGCCCATCGAACCGCCACCCACGATGAGGAGTGTGCCGCGGGGAGGCCCCGCGCGCGTGACCCGGTTATTTTCCGCCGCCGCTGAGGTCGCGGCCGCGATCGCGGCGAGGAAAAGACAGCGAAGCAGCGCGCCGCGGCGGCTCATCGCATCACGTTGGAGCGCCGCTGGGTCGTGACGCCGCCGCGGGCGGCGCGCACCAGCTCGCGCCGCAGCCAGTCGAGCGCGGCGTTCACCGCCCGAACTTTCACCGTGCCACGTGGCCCGGGATAACTGAGCTTTTTTGCCCAGACGCCGGCAGGTGAGTGCAGGCCGATGAAGATGGTGCCGACGGGGCTGGAGCCGGCGCCGGTCTCGGAGGCGCCGGCGAAACCGGACACCGCCAGCGTGTAGTCGGCCCCGAGCGTCTCCGCGGCTCCGGTGGCCAGCGCCACGGCTGCCTCCTCGCTCACGGCGCCGTGCTGCTGGAGCAGACTTTCGGGGACATCGAGCAGTAGGGTCATAGCGTCGTTGGAGCTGCAGACCACGCCCCCGGCGAAGAACTTGCACGCCCCGCTGACCTCGCTGAACGCGTTGGCCAGCATGCCGCCGGTCGCGGCCTCAGCGACGGCCAGCCGCTTCTCCTGCTGGCGCAGCAGATCGGCACAGACCCGCGCGAGCGAGTCGTGGCCGTAGCACACAAAATCCTCGCCCAAGTTCAGCGCGCACTCGGCCGCGATTTCCTCGAGGCGGTTGTAAGAGAGCTGCCCTCCCGGCGAACTGATCCGGCAGTCAACCGCACCTTGGTGAGCACAGAAGGCGACGCTGAGCGACGCGCCGTGGGGCGTGAAGAAGGGTTGCAGCCGTGTTTCGAGCGCCGACTCGCCGATACCGGCGGTACGCAGCTGCACGTAGGCTTCCTTTGCTTCAAGCAGTCCACGCGCCGCGAGCCGCGGCACGACCTGCTCCAGAAATATCGGCTGCAGCTCGTTGGGCGGACCCGGCAACATCACCAGTACTTTTCCATCCTGTTCAGCCCAAAGTCCCGGAGCGGTGCCGTTCGCGTTGGTGAGCACTTCGCCCCGTTCAAACACGTAAGCCTGCTTCAGGTTGTTCTCGGTCATCTTCCGGCCGAACCGCGCGAACCGTTCCTGCATCGCGCGCTCCACCACGGGATCGAAGACCAGCCGCTGTCCGAGCAAATCAGCGATCACTTCACGGGTACGGTCATCGCACGTCGGCCCGAGGCCGCCGGTGGTGATCACGACGTCCGCACGCGACCAGCTCTCGCGGAACTGGGCCGCGATCGCATCGGCCTCGTCCGTGATGGTGACGTTGCGCCGCAGCAGCGCGCCGCGGCGACCGAGCTGCGCGCCGATGAACGTGAGGTGCCCGTTGGCGGTGAGCCCAAGCAGCAGCTCGTCGCCGAGCGTGAGCAGCTCGTAACGTACCGAGGCGACCGGACGGGCGGAGGTTCCGCCCGGTGTGTTTGGTTCCGAAACCATACTTGCGGACGCGGATCCTAGACGGATTCTCCCAAAACGCCAGCGACCGCGCGGCGCCGTCGCCGGACGGTTCGCCGTCCGCCGGCGGAAATCCACCGCCTTGGAAGAATCCTCGCCCAGTTCCCTGAAGGAAAAGGTCCGGCAACTGCCGGATCGCCCCGGCGTCTACCTGATGAAGGACCGCCTCGGGCGCATCATCTACGTGGGCAAGGCGCGGAGCCTGAAGAAGCGAGTGTCGTCGTATTTCCAGCGCGGTCGCGCTCGAACCGTAGAGCAGCCCAAGATCCGCGCCCTGATCCGCCTGATCACCGACTTTGACGTGATCGAGGTGCGCTCGGAGCCCGAGGCGCTGCTCCTCGAGGGCAAGCTGATCAAGCAGTGGCGTCCGAGGTACAACACGGACTTCACCGACGACAAGCGCTTCCTCCTCGTGCGCGTCGACCTCGCGGAGGCGCTGCCGCGTTTCCGCCTCACCCGCCTGCGCAAGGAGGACCGCTCGCGCTACTTCGGACCCTTCGCGCACAGCGGGCTTCTCCGCCGCACGCTCGCGCAGATGCGCCGGCAATTCGGCATTCTGCTCGCGGATGGCGCGCCGCAGCGGCTGGAGGACGGCCGCTGGCGGCTTTATGACGACGCCCGCGAGGAGATCTACGGCACGCGGGAGCCGGTGACGACGGAGGAGTACCGCGAGCGCGTGACGCGCGCCTGCGACTTCCTCGACGGCAAGTCGCGTGAGTGGCTCGTCACCCTTCGGGAGGAGATGACGGCCGCCGCGGAGAAACGGGAGTTCGAGAAGGCGGCCGAGTTGCGAGACATCGTCTTCGCCCTCGACCGCACACTCCGGCGCGCGCGGAACTTCGACCGCTCCGATCCCACGCGACCGTCGGGTGACGCCACCGCGCTCGCCGCCCTGCAGGAGGCGCTCGGTCTGTCCGGCCCGCCACGCACGATGGAGTGTTTCGATATCTCGCACATCTCCGGAACCTTCGTGGTCGCCGCGATGGTGCATTTTTCGGACGGACGGCCCGACAAGGACGAGTACCGCCGCTTCCAGATCCGCAGCTTCGTGGGCAACGACGATTTCCGCGCGATGGAGGAGGTCGTCGGCCGCCGTTACCGGCGCCTGGCGGAGGAAGGCAGCCCATTGCCCGACCTGATCGTGATCGACGGCGGCCGCGGCCAGATCGGCGCCGCGCTGAAGGCTTTTGTCGCGATCGACGCCATGCCGCCGGCGATCATCGGCCTCGCGAAAAAACACGAGACGATCATTTTCCCCGACGAACGCGCGCCACTGAACCTGCCGCTCGACCACCCGGGCCTCAACCTGCTGCAGCGCTTGCGCGACGAAGCGCACCGGTTCGCCAACACCTATAACGCCGAGCTGCGCTCCCGACGGATCCGCGAGAGCATCCTCGATGATTTTCCCGGCCTCGGTCCCGTGCGCCGCGCGGCCCTGCTCGCGTATTTCGGCGACATTAGCCGATTGCGCGCGGCTTCGCCGGAGGAGATCGCCGCGGTCGAGGGCTTCGGCGGCAAACTCGCCGCCGAGCTCCACGTGTTTCTCCAGCGCACCGGTTGACTGCACGGCACGGGGGTCAGCGGCCGGCGGAGGAGTCCAGCTTCACGCCCGAGAGGGCGAAACTGAGCGGCCGGCCGCCTCCGCTAGTCCCACCCTCGGCCACGGGCGCCGCGGGACTGCGGAGCTCGAGCCGCAGGTCACGCGCCGTCGTCGTTCGCAAGGGCGTCAGCCCGATCCACGCGCGGGTCGTTGATATTTCGCCCATCCAGACGCGGGTTTTCTCCTGCCAAATCTCAAGCGGTCGCGCCGAAATACCACGCACCTCGAGCTGTACCCTCACCGTGGCGTCTGGGGGCAGGCCAGCCGTCTCGATTTCCAAGGCCGCAGCGCCACCAGACCACGCCCAGATTGAATTCCTATGCTCCTCGCGTCCGTGCCAGCCGTCGGCGAGACGCGCACTGTAACTGCCGCCGGGGAGGCGGCCCGCGGAGATTTCACGCGGCGCCGCTGGTAGGTCTCGCAGGGATTCCAACCCCGCGAAGACCACGAGCCCACCGGCGATCAGCCACCGCCAAGGGGCGCGATCGCGCACCGCGAGCACGGCGAAGACGATCCCGAGCGGGAGAAGCACGCGCGTCGCCGCACCTGGATGTCCCTCCCACACCGCGGTTCCCAGCAGCGCCATCAGCAGCACCTGCACGACGCCGAGGCGCCACCACGGATCAGCGGGGCGCGCGCGACGGAGCACATAGGCCGCCTGAGCGGTGAGTCCCGCGGTCGCGAGGAAAGTGGTCGTCACCAGCCAGCGGAAATCAGGATGGCGCGGAAATGCCGCGATGACCTCGACCCACTTGTCGATCCAAGCCGTGACCGGCCACGTGAAGTTGCCGAAGCCCTGGTCGGCCGGACCGAGACGCCAGCGCACGTAACCCAGCCAGAGTGCGAGCGGCAGCACCGCCAGACCGGCGAGCCGGAAACCGCGTCCGATCGTGGTGCCCTCCTTCGGCCGCCACAACGCTGCCACCGCGGTGAGCGCGGTTTCGCGCGCCAGACCGGCCGCGCCGATCAGGACCGCGGCAGGTCCGCCACGGCCACGCTCGCCGGCCCATACAGCCCACGCCGCCAGAGTCGCCGCCAACAGATCCGTGAGCGCCAGACGCACGGAGTGGAGCGCTCCGGCGGAAAACATCACCCCGGCCCAGGCCACGAGGCCGTGTGCGTCACTGACGCGGAGGATCCGCCAGAGCAGTAGCGCGAGCGCGGCCCAGACCGCGAGGTTGAGCGCAGCGTAGGTGCCGGCGATGCGCGCCGGGTCTCCGGCCGCCGCCACCCACGCGAGTGCGCTAAGCAGAATGCGCCGGGCACGGTACGACAAGTGTCCCACCGCGGCCTTGAGTTCCTCCGAGTCCAGTGCCGGATGAAAAGCGATCTGCGCGTAGGCGGCCCCGTCGTAACCGTTCTCACCCGCGTACCAGAACACGGGGTTCTGGCGGACCTCGCGGACGCCGGAACGCCGGTCGGCCTCATCGAGCTGGATGAACCGGGTGAATCCGTAATGCGGATGCCAGAAGCGCCCCGCGAGGACGGCGAAAACCAGCGCCAGCGCCCAACCCGCGAGCACGATGCGCCGGCGCAGGAGGGCGGCGATCCAGGGGGCGTTCATGCGTGCCGCACGATGAAGGAGCCACGCCACCCGCTTGGCAAACCCCGTTGCCTCGGGCGAAGCGAGGGCACATCCTCCGGGAATGCCTGATCCGGCGGCCCACGCACCGCAGCCGACGAA
>Ga0255204_1000173_pt1 | contig 21584 bp, 15 predicted proteins | sample Miss_Colum_RepC__2_FD_188418 | JGI IMG/M metagenome (GOLD analysis project Ga0255204, IMG submission 188418) | Freshwater microbial communities from Mississippi River, Louisiana, United States - Miss_Colum_RepC_8h | ecosystem: Environmental > Aquatic > Freshwater > River | place: USA: Louisiana... | reverse complement strand
CAAGCTGCCGCGCGCGAAGGAGGCGTTCATTGCGGACGCGCTGGGCACCACGGCGGGTGCCTGTCTGGGCACCAGCACAGTGACGAGCTACATCGAGAGCGCGACCGGCGTGGAGGCGGGCGGGCGCACCGGGTTGACCAGCCTCACCACGGCCGGACTATTCCTCCTGGCTTTGTTCTTCAGCCCCATCATCGCAATGGTGGGCGGCTACGCGCCGTTGACGGCCCCCGCCCTCGTGCTGGTGGGCGCAATGATGCTGCGCAATGTGAACAAGATCGAATGGGACGACCCCAGCGAATCGGTGCCGGCATTCCTGACGTTGCTCGGCATTCCGCTGTCCTATTCGATCGCCGATGGGCTGGCGCTGGGCTTCATCAGCTACCCGGTCATCAAGCTGCTCACGGGCAAGGGCCGCACCGTCCACTGGATTCTGTATGTGCTGGCCGGCCTGCTGGTCGCCTACTTCGTGGGAGTGCGGGGCCGGATGGGCTAGGCGCGCCGACAACCCGCGCTGGCCAGATCACTTTGAGCTTCGTCCCCCTGCCCTTCCGGTTTTCAATCCCCGCCTGATTTGACATGAGCGGACATCCCGGTTTCGGTGCCCACACCGACCCCAGCTTCAAATCGCAACCGCGTTCGACCGGCGAGGTCGTGCGGCGCGTCGGCGTTTATCTTCGGCCTTACAAGCTGATGGCGCTCGGCACCATCGCTTTCGCGCTGCTGTCGCTCGCCGCCGCTTTTACTTACCCGAAGCTCACGCAGCACGTCATTGACGAGGTCATCACGAAGAGGAATGCCGACAGCCTCGCGCCGGTGATGGCGTTGCTCATCGGCGCGTTTTTCTTGCGTGAGCTCTTCACCGGCCTGCGCATCCGGCTCAACAACGAGCTGGAGCAGAAGGTCATTCTCGACCTCCGCCGCGATGTTTACGCCCGCCTGCAACGCCTTCCCGTCGGCTGGTTCGACCAGCGTGCGTCCGGTGACCTGATGACGCGTGTCATCGAGGACGTGAACAGCATGGAGCGACTGCTCATTGACGGCACCGAGCAAGGCACCGTCGCCATCCTCAGCATCGCCGGCGTGCTGACGATTCTCTTCTACACGAATCCGCTGCTCGCGGGCGTGGCGCTCGTGCCGCTGCCCATCCTCATCGGCGGCGCGCTCTGGTATACGCTCACCGCCCACAAGCGCTACCGCGTCCAGCGCCAGGCCGCCAGTGCCATGAATGCCCTGCTCATGGACAACCTCCAGGGCATCCGCCAGATCAAGTCCTTCGGCCGCGAGCGCCACGAAGATGCGCGCTTCGGTGCCCGCGCCGAGGACCTCCGCCAGGGCACGCTCACCGTCATGCGCGCGTGGTCCATCTACTCGCCCGCGATGGCCTTTGCCTCCTCGCTCGGCATCGGTCTCGTCCTCTGGTTCGGTGGCACGCAAGTCCTCGCGAACAAGATGACCGTTGGCGAGCTGGTCCAATTCCTCCTCTACCTCGGCCTTTTCTACGAGCCGATTGGCCGCCTCCACGGACTAAATCAGATGCTCCAGTCCGCCCGCGCTGCCAGCGAACGCGTCTTCGACATCATGGATGCAACGGAGGAAAACCACCGCGTAGGAGACGACGTGAGGAGTCTCCATTCAAATGGGGAACGCGGAATGCGGAATGCGGAATTTGGTCAGAGACTCCTCACGTCGTCTCCTACGGTTCGCGTTCGCGGCGAAGTCCGCTACGAAAACGTCGGCTTCCAATACGGTGCCGAGCGCGTGGTGCTGAAATCCATTTCCCTCCACGCCAAGCCCGGCCAGATGACCGCGCTCGTCGGCCCAACTGGCGCAGGCAAATCCACGTTGGTCAATCTGCTGCCCGCCTTCTACCAAGCCACCTCCGGCCGCGTGTTCATTGACGGCGTGGACATTCGCGAGTTGCCGCTGGAAACTCTCCGCGAGCAAATCAGCGTCGTCGCACAGGAGCCGTTTCTCTTCAACGGCACCATCCGCGAGAACATCCTCTACGGTCGCCTCAACGCTTCCGAAGCTGGCCTGCACGCCGCCGCGAAAGCCGCGAACTGCCACGACTTCATCACCCGCCTGTCCGACGGCTACGACGCCCGCGTCGGCGAGCGCGGCGTGAAGTTGAGCGTCGGCGAGAAGCAACGCGTGAGCATCGCCCGTGCGCTGCTGAAGAACGCGCCCATCCTCATCCTCGACGAAGCCACCGCCAGCGTGGACACGCAGACCGAGAAGCTGATTCAGGAGGCGCTGGAACGGCTGATGGCGTGCCGCACCAGTTTTGTCATCGCGCACCGCCTCAGCACCATTCGCAAAGCCGACCAGATTCTCGTCCTGCGCCAGGGTGAAATCGTCGAGCGCGGCACGCACGAAGAACTCCTCGCCACCGACGGCCTCTACGCGAGACTCGCTCGCATCCAGAACACCACCTTCATCGAGGAGAGCTTCGAGAAGCTGGCGGTCGTTTGATAACGCAGCCTCACACCTTCACTCCATGAACCCGCCCGCCTCTCCCACCAGTCTTGCCGGCCGGGCCGCGCTCGTGACCGGGGCCGGCGTCGGCATCGGACGCGCCATCGCGGAGGCGTTGGCGAGTGCGGGCGCGTTTGTTGGCCTGCATTGCCACCGCAGCCTGGCTGGCGCGGAAGCAGCCCTCGCCGGCATCCGCCAGCGGGGCGGCAACGGCGTCGTGCTCCAAGCCGACCTCGCCGACGCTCCTCAGGCAAGCGTGCTGGTGGAACAATTCGTCCAGGCCGCCGGCCGTTGTGACATCCTGGTCAACAACGCCGGCTCCCCCGTGCAACGCGCGCGTCTGGAGGACTGCTCGCTGGAACTGTGGCACCAGACCATCGCCGTGAACCTCACCAGCGCCTTCCTCGTGACCCGCGCCGCGATTCCGCATCTCCGCGCCACGGGCAGGGGCGTCATCATCAACAACCTTTCCCTCTCCGTGCAGACCGGCGGCAGCGGTGGCGCAGGCGCCTATGCGATTGCAAAGGGCGGGCTGCAAGTGATGACCCGCACCCTTGCCCGTGAACTGGCCCCGAGCGTTCGCGTCAACGCCATCATGCCCGGCGTCATCGAGACACGGCATCATGAGGAGTTCAGCAAGCCGGAAAAGATGGCGCAGTATCGGCGTGAAACGCCGCTGGGCCGCAACGGCACCGCCGAGGAGGTGGCCGACGCCGTGCTGTTTCTCGCCAGCGATGCCAGCCGCTTCATGAACGGTGCCGTGCTGGACATCAACGGCGGCCGCTTCCTGCGGTGAGCCTCCCTCCTCCGCGCCGCCCGTTGACAGCGCCGGACGCTCCCGACACTGTTCGCGGCCCATGGCGCACATCCATGACAAGATCGATTTCACCGTCGCGATTTTCGTCGTCCACGACGACCGCGTGCTCCTCATCCACCATCGCAAATTGAACAAGTGGCTCCCGCTCGGCGGGCATATCGAACTGGACGAGGACCCGGAAATCGCCGCGCTCCGCGAAGCGAAGGAAGAAAGCGGCCTGGACGTGGAACTGGTCGGCGAGCGCCCGCCGACGACCGAGCCGGGCACCCGCGCCTTGATTGCCCCGCGCTTCCTCGACATCCATCGCATCTCCGCCACGCACGAACACATCGGGATGATTTACTGGGCCCGGCCCAAGGGCGGCGATGTGACGCTGGCCACCGAGGAGCACCACGACATCCGCTGGTGCACGGCGGCGGATTTGGAACGACTCGACCCGCCGATGACCAACGCGGTGAAGTGGTATTGCCACACCGCCTTGAAGGAAGTGGGGCAAGGCCAGCCGCCGTCCGCCGCCTGACCTTCCCGTCTTCCGGTTTCGCGCCCCGTCATGCTCTCCCGCCGCAAAGCCATTGGCCTGCTCCTCGAAGGACTCAACACCCTGGGTTGCGCCTACTTCGGCAACTACGTCTTCTTCCTGCTCCAGCAGCAGCATGGCTTTGGCAACCGCGAGAACCTGCTCGTCGGCGCGTTGCACGGGCTGATTTACGTGCCGGCGGCGTGGATTGGCGGTCACTACGCCGAGCGGCATGGACTGACCAAGGCGATGAAAGTCGGCTTCGCGGGCATGACCGTGGCGATGCTCGCGGGTGCCGGGATGAACTCTCTCGCCGGAACCATGCTCACGCTCGTGGGTTGGACCATCGCCATGTGCTTCACCTGGCCGGCCCTGGAGGCACACGCCACCCACAACGAATCCGAGGCCGGCATGAAGCGCATGGTGGGATTCTACAACATCGTCTGGTCCGGCTGCGGCGGCCTGATGTTCTTCCTTGGCGGCACGCTGTTTGAAACGCTCGGCGCACGGAGCCTCTTCTGGCTGCCCGCCGCCATCTTCGTGGTGCAACTGGCGGTGACCCATTGGCTCGACACCCTGCCTCGCGACCCCGTGCTCCCGCCCGCCTCCGCCGGCGAACATCACCCCGAAGCCGTCGCCCTGGAGCAACCGGTCCCGCCGCAGACCTTTCTCAAGATGGCCTGGCTGGCCAATCCCTTCGCCTACATCGCCATCAACTCGTTTCAGGCGATGATTCCCGGCCGCTCGGCTGAACTCGGATTAAGCGTGGCGCAGAGCGGATGGTTCTGGGCGATCTGGTTCCTAGCTCGTTTCCTGACGTTCATCGGACTCTGGCAATGGCACGGCTGGCACTACCGTTTCCGCTGGATGCTGGCCGCCTTCATCGCGCTGATACTTGCTTATGTCGCCCTCCTGATGGGGCGCTCGGTCGCGGTGCTGGTGCTGGCGCAAGTCGTCTTCGGACTGGCCACGGGACTGCTCTACTACGCCTCGCTCTTTTACTCGATGGACGTGGGCGAGACGAAAGGCGAGCACGGCGGCATCCACGAAGCGGCCATTGGACTGGGCATCTGCCTCGGCCCGGCGGTGGGTGCTGGCGCACTTTATCTGGCTCCAAGTCAGCCCCAAGCCGGAGCGTTCGCCGTGACCGCGCTGCTGCTGACTGGACTGGCCGGTCTGGTCGGCCTGCGGCTGCGCCGGTGAACTTATTTGGCACCGGCTAGGTGCCGGGCCGGTGATGCGCGTGCCAGACGAGGCGAAGGCCTTCGAGGGTGAGGTTGGGCTCCACGGCGGTGATCTCCGGCAGGCGGGCGGCGAGCAACGCGGCGCATCCACCAGTAGCGACCACGGGCAGGCGGCGGCAGCGCAGCTCGGCCTTCAGTTCCCGGATGAGTTCCCGCACGAGGCCGCGATAACCGTGCACCGCGCCGATCAGCATCGCTTCGCGGGTGCTCTTGCCGATCACGGAAGCGGTCTCCTGGATGCGGACGCGCGGCAGCAGGGCGGTCTTCTCATGCAGATAATCGGTCATCGCTGAGAGGCCGGGGGCGATGATGCCACCGACGTAATCGCCCTGCGCATCCACGACATCGAAGGTGACGGCGGTGCCGAAGTCCACGGCCAGCGCGGGCGCACCGTGGTGGTGGTGCAAGGCCACTGCGTTGGCGAGCCGGTCAGGTCCGATGCTATGGGGCTTGGGGTAATTGATGCCGACGCCCCGGATGGTGTGAGGGGTCAGCTCCAAGGTCGCGACGGAGTAGGCGCTTTGCGCGAAGTCAATGGCCGCCGGGGTGACGGCGGGGACGACGCTGCACAGGGCCGCGCCGTCAATGGGTGTGCGGCCCACGAAGCGGCGGATGCGGATGGCTGCGCCGCCGGTTTGCCAGAGGGTGGTCGGCACATTGGCCTGCCGGCGGACGCCGTGCGCATCGGCCAAGCCGAGGTGGGTATGGGTGTTGCCGATGTCGAAGAGGAGGAGCATGGAGCGGTGGGCAGCGGCTCAAGTTTTCTCCACGGTCACATCACCGCCGATGATGCGCTCTAGTCGGCCGTGCTGGGTGCGCAGAAGCAGCGCGCCTTCGGAGTCGAGGGCTTCGGCGATGCCGCGCAGGGTGCGGTCGCCGATGCGGATGGTGACTTCCCGGCCGATGGTGGTGCATTGGGCTTCCCACTCATCCGCGAGGGCTTCGAACTGTCCCGCGCGCACGCGCGCGTAGTCGGCATCCAGCTCTTGCAGGATGGCGGCGGCGAGTTCCGGCCGGAGCACGGGCTGGCCGCTCTCGATGCGGAGGGAGGTGGCCAGCTTGCGCAGCTCAGGTGGCAGGTCTGTGTTGGTGAGGTTCACATCCACGCCGATGCCAATGATGAGATACTTCACGTGGTCGAGCTCGGCGCTCAACTCGGTGAGGATGCCGGCGACCTTCTTGCCGCCCAACAAGATGTCGTTGGGCCACTTGATCTCGGGGGTGAGATTCGTCTGCCGGCGAATGGCCCGGGCCAGCGCGGTGGCGGAAGCGACGGTGAGTTGGGTGGCCTCTTGGGGGCGCAGATCGGGGCGCAACAGCACGGAGAACCAAAGGCCCTTGCGCGCGGGGGACAGCCAGGTGCGCCCGAGCCGGCCGCGACCGCGGGTCTGGGATTCCGCGAACACCACGACGCCTTCGCGCACGCCGTCGCGGGCGAGCTTTTCCGCGACGTCATTGGTGGAGTTGGTCGCCTCGAAGACCCGGATGTCGCGGCCGATGATGAGGTTCGCCGGCAGCCGGGCGATCAGGTCATCGGCGTGGAGCACATCGGGAGTGCTGAGCAGCCGATAGCCTTGGTGCGGGTTGGCGGCGATCTCGTAGCCGAGCTTGCGCAACTCCTCGATGCGCGCCCAGATGGCGGCCCGGCTCACGCCGAGTTGCTGCGCCAAGTCCGCCCCGGACACGGAGCCGGTGCCCGCGCGGCGCATGGCTCCGAGGATTTGCGCGTCCATGCTCATGCGGCAGCCAGGGGATCGTAGTCCAGGCCAATGTCCATCGCCCGGGCGGAGTGGGTGAGGGCTCCGACGGAGATGAAGTCCACCCCGGTCTCGGCAATCGCCCGCACGGTGCGCAGGTTCACGCCGCCACTGGCCTCCGTCTTTGCGCGTCCGCCGACGAGGCGCACGGCTTCGGTGAGTTGGGCCGGCGTCATGTTGTCCAACAGAATGATGTCGGCTCCGGCCTCGGTGGCCTGCCGCACTTGTTCGAGCGTGTCGGCCTCGACCTCGACTTGCAGCGAAGGATAGGCGGTGCGGGCGCGTCGCACGGCGGCGGCGATGGCGTTCGGCGGTTCGTCGCGCAGCGCGGCAAGGTGGTTGTCCTTGATGAGCACGAGATCGAACAACCCGAAGCGGTGGTTCTGCCCGCCGCCGCAACGGACGGCGTATTTCTCGAAGCGCCGCCAGCCGGGCGTGGTCTTGCGGGTATCGAGAATCTTCGCGCGGGTGCCCTGCAGGAGACGTGCGAACTCGGCGGTGAGGGTGGCCACCCCGGAGAGCCGCTGCACATAGTTCAGGGCGACCCGCTCAGCGGTGAGGATGGCGCGGGCCGCGCCTTGCACCCGTAGCAGGCGGTCTCCGGCGGCGCAGGATTGGCCATCGGCCGCGTGCGCGACGAGTTGAACGTCGGGGCTGAGTTCGCGGAAAGCCGCACTCGCAAAGGCCAGGCCGGCAACCACCAGCGGTTCACGCGCCACCATCTCCACCGTCAACCGCGTGGCTGCCGGCACGGTGGCGAGGGTCGTCACGTCGCCGGGACCAATGTCCTCCGCCAGCGCGGCGCGGACGGCCTGCAAAATTTCTTCGGAGCCCAATTCCATCGCGTTCAGCTTGCCGCAGCCGCCGCCAGGCAAGAAGTAAAAAGGCGCGGTTCCTCGCTGATTCGGTGGAATCGAAGCGGGTTATCCGGAGGTGGGCGTCCGCCGTCAGCGGCCCGCAGCACGGCAAGCCCAAGCCTTCGCTCGCATGATGCCAGGCACCTGACTCGGTGAAATCCGATGGGGCGCGTCCGCGATCCTGGGGCGGCGGTGCCGACGCAGCGGTGGCCGGCCGCAGGGGCGCATTGAGGGCAAAGACAAAAAGATGGGGGACAGAAAAATCAACGCCGGATTTTTCTGTCCCCCATGTTTCTGTCGTCATCGGTCGGCGGGGAGTCCGCCGACTTCGACTTCAGTCGTCCGCTGGGGCATCGCGGAACCGTGTTTCAGCCAACTGGGCGAACGTCATTCCACCGAAAACAGCGGAGAACCAAAGGCGCTCAACGCGCGGCATGCTCATCGGAAATCCAGCCCCGGCGGCGGTAAACCAGCCAGCCGATTTGTTCATGCAAGTAGGCGTCCAGCTTGCCAAATCCGTGTGAGCGCGGGACGAAATCGAACGACGGCTGGGTGACAATGCTCGCGCTGGTGAGGAAGGCGCTGGGCACGGGGACGACCTCGAGTCCAGTCGTGGTGCGAAAGACGGCGGTGGCGCGGCGCACGTGGGTGGCGGAGGTCACGAGGAGGACGCGCTTCCAGCCACGTTCCTGCGCGAGTTTGGCGACCTTCTCGGCTTCGTGGCGGGTGTTCTTGCAGCCGCCGAGGCTGATGACTTCCGCACTGGTGAGTTTCCGCTCGTCGAGAATGCCCTTGAGCATGTCAGCCTCGGCGAAGCGCTCGCCTGCCAAGGTGAAACCACCTCCCCCGACGACCAAGACCTTGGCCTTCTCCAGCCGCACCAACTCGAGAGCGACCACGGCGCGGTCGGCACTGACGTTGAAGTGCAGCCGTCCGACCTCCTCCCGTGACGGGGCACCGTAGCCGCCCAGCAGGACGACCCCGTCGGCGGCGGGGAGTTCGGCCCGCTTCACGCCCACCCATGGCCGCTCGAGCGTGGCCAGAATGCTGCCGGGCAGCGGAGTCGCGCCAATGATCCAAATCAAAAGCGCCAATCCGCTGGTGAAAGCGGCCAGGCGTCGCTCCCGCTTGCGCAAGAGCAAACCGGTCAGCAGCAGGAGGGCGGCCCAAAGGAAGCCCACTGGTTCCATCAAGGTCAGCACGCCGCGCAGCACAGTATCCATCATGCAGCGAGTCTAGTCGCGGCCGGAGTCCGGACGATGAAAAAGGTGAGCTTGGCCCGCCGCTGCGAGGTTGCTAGACTCGGGTCGTGAAGTGGCTTTTCTCCGGATTGTGGTTGGTCGTTCTCGGCTGGTGGCCCGCAGCGGGTGCACAGCGGAGCGGCGGTGCGGTTTCGCCGCTGTATTCTGTTTCCACTGCGGATCCGGTGGAGCCGGAGTTCCAGCGGCTGATGGGACTGGACGACGCGGCGCAGGAGGAAATTGACAAATGGATCAAGGACAACAACTCGTTCCAGCAGAAGGGGGCGGGTTTGTCAGGGGCGGTGTTGAGCCTGAAGATTGAGCAACGGCTCGCCCCGGTGAAGCAGGCCTACGAGGCCTTTCTCCAGCGACATCCCAAACATGCCCGTGCACAACTTGCGTTCGGGAGCTTCCTCAACGATTTGGGCGAGGAACAGGAAGCCCGCAAGCGCTGGGAGAAGGCGCTCGAGCTGGATCCAAGCAACCCCGCCGCATACAACAACCTCGCCAACAGCTACGGACAGAACGGCCCGGTGAGCAAGGCGTTCGACCTCTATGCCAAGGCCATTGAACTCAATCCCCGCCAGGCCATCTATTACCACAATCTGGGCTCGGTCCTCGTGCTGCACCTGAAGGAGGCCGCCGCGCATTACCGGATCAACGAGCAGCAGGTGCTGCGCAATGCGCTGGAGCTTTACCGGCTGGGACAGAAGTTTGACCCGACGAACTTCCAGATCGCAACGGATCTGGCCCAGGTTTACTACGGACTCCAGCCGGCAGAGCCCGAGGCGGCCATTGCAGCCTGGACCCAAGCGCTGGCCTTGGCGCGGGATGGCTTGGAGCGCGAGGGGGTGCAGATCCATCTGGCGCGCGCGAAAGCGGCAACGGGCCGGCTCAACGAGGCGCGGCAGCACTTGAACTCCGTCACCAATGCAACCCTCGCGGCGGTGAAAGCCCGGCTCACCCGGGAATTGGTGGACAAAGCCCTGCTCCCACCCGCCAAGGAAGATGACCGGCGCAAGAGCCTGCCCTGACCAACCGATGAACCTGTGCCGGCGACTTGTAGTCGCCGCCCGTGGGGCGCTGTAGTTCGGGGCTGACCCGAGCCAGCCACCCGCAACGCGGCGCCTGCAAGTCGCCGGCCCGGGTTCATGGCCCCGATGCGCGGGCTACGGTCTGCGGTGGCATCCCATGAACCTCCCAAAGAGGGGACCCAAAAATGAAGCGGGCGAATTATTACAAATTTGCCCCTCCCGCTTCGTCTGAGTTGGCTGTGAACAAGAGCATCAAGATCGGTTTCTCCCGCTGCCAAAGCGGGATTTCCACAGTGTGCGCGCTGGTGGCCGCGCTGGTTTTCGTGCCTGGCGCCAGTGCCAGCCCGGTGGCCACGGCCCCCGCCCGAGCCATTGTCAGTGCCGAACAAGGCTCCGCGCTGAAGGCGCTGAAGGCGCACGTAGCGGATGCACAGGAGGACGTTTACCGCTGGTTGCGCGAGCTGCCGGCGATTGAGGGACACCCGGAAGAGGAGCCCAACCACATCTTGAGCCTCCGGATTGACCACCGCTTCAAGCTCGCCACCGAAGCCATCGCTGCGTTCCGCCAGAAACATCCGGACACCACGGAGGTAGAGGCCATCGAAAGCCCGTTCCGCAGGGAGATTGTCCAGCTTCTGGAGTCTGTCCGGCAATTGGAGGTGGCCCGTCATGAACAACCCGAAAGCGCGGAGCCTTGGAATGAACTGGCTGATCAACTACTCCACACCGGCCGCGTGGTGGAAGCCTTCGAGTGTTTCGAAAAGAGTCTCGCGCTGCTGCCGCTGGAAGCATCCTACTACGCAGACTTTTCGACCTCCCTGTTGCTCTACCGCCAGGATGCCGCCGCCCATTACAAGCTGACTGAACAGGCGGTTTTTGACAAAGCCCTGCGGATGTATCGCCGGGGCATGAATCTGGAACCGGAGAATTTTCGTCATGCCGTCGCGCTGGCAGAAGCATACTACTTGGTGACCCCTGCGCGCCTCGTCGAGGGACAGGCGGCGTGGGATCACGCGCTCAAATTGGCGGGCGATGAATCCGAGCGTAACGAAGCCCTGGTCCATCTGGCCCGCTACGCCATCAATCGCGGTCACCCCAACCTGGCCAGCGTTTACTTGGAGCAGGTAAAAGAACCTCGCTGGGAACTGCCAAAGCTGGCCCTGTTGCGCCGAATTGCCGATGCGGCGAAGCCCCCGGCGGCGAAGGTCGCTGTTCCTTGAGCCGGTGCCGCGCTATTTGCCCGGTTGCTGGCGGGCGTTTATAAACCCCGCCAGATCGTTTCGAGGGCAATCAACGAGTAGCTCGTGGTCAGGGCCGTTTCCTTTTCCCACCAACGGGCGTTGTCGTTGCTCCACGAGCCGTCCTTTTGTTGCAGGTTCATCAACCGCAGCGCAACTTCCTGCCGCCAGTTCACCTTTCTGCCCTCCTTGGTTTCCAACCGGTCGATTTGAGCGGCGGAAAGCCCCTTCGTCAGCAAGTGGAGGTAGTAGTAAAGGCCTTGCGGACCCATCCCGGGATTTTCCTCCAGCGTGTAGTTGAGCCGCAACCAGTCGAGCACAGCGACCACCCGGGGATCGTCCCGCTTCAAATCGGCGTAAACATAGCTCAACAATCCGGCATAGCTCGCGCTGCCATAGGAGCGCAGCGCCACGCGGCCCGACGCGGAATTGGTCACTGCGCCCGCCATGCTGTGTCCGGGATAGTAAATGAAGCCGCCTTTCTGCGCCGGATCCGCCGAGGCCCACGGCTCCGGGTTGGAGCCTGGCAAGTTCTGACAATGCTGGAGGAACCGAATCGCGGCCTGCCAGTCGAGATCCTTCGCGTCCGCCAGTTTGGTATCCGCGACCAGGCGGCGGCTGTGGTAAAGCGCTTCGAGGGCTATCAAGGTGTTGTTCAGATCCGAGTGGGCATATTTGTTTCCGTAACCAACCCCACCATCGAACGGGGTGTCCAGCCGGCCCCGTTCGCCGAAGTCAACTTGGGTTCCGACGACAAACCCGCGTGCCTTGCGAGCGACGGCGTCGTATTCGGGCCTGCCCGCCGAGACCAGCGCCAGCAGTGCCAGCGAGGTGTTATAGTTCGCCATGTTGGTGACGTAGATCCCCCCGTCAGGCTTGGCGTTGCTGATCAAGAAGTCGTAACCGCGCCGGATCGCGGCGGGGGGATTGTTGAGGAATCGCCCCTGCGGGTCTCCGTTCAAGGCGACCAATGGCAACGCGGTCAGCGCGGGATGATCGGGCGTCGTCCACCAGCCTTTGGGATTCTGGTTGGCGAGCAGCCAGTCGAGGCCGCGGTCAATGGCGCGCTGCACCTCGTGACGCAGCGAGTCATCGTGCCCGAGCGGTAACGGCACGGTTGCACGCTTGGGCGCGTCGGCCGCGCCCAGAGGCATCACGAGCAACAAGGTTGGCACCAACAGCGAAGTGAAGAGCGGGCTCATGTCAGACGGCAGTAAGGACATCTTGGCCGCACCGGATGTTCAAGGCGAGACTGATTGCTGCTGGGTTGAATATGCGAAACCCCGTCCCGTCAGCTACACATCCGTTATGCGACTCCCGGCAATCCTCTTGACGTTCACTCTGGTCAACGCCTCGGTCTCACTCGCCAAAGACGCTCCGCTCCGCACGCCGGAGGAGCGTTTCGCCAGCCTGGCGAAGGCTGAGGAACCCAGCTTCCGCCGCCACGTTGTTCCGTTGATCAGCCGGGCGGGTTGCAGCGGACGCGAGTGCCACGGATCCTTTCAGGGCCGGGGCGGTTTCCAGCTCTCCCTCTTTGGTTACGACTTCGAGAAGGATTGGAAGCAGTTGACGGTGAACGCGGACGGCGACGAGAAGCAGGTCCGCATCAACCGCGAGCACCCCGAGAAAAGTCTGCTGCTCACCAAGGGCACCAACGAGGAACCGCACAAAGGCAAGGAGCGCTACAAGAAGGGCTCGTGGGAATACAACTTGATGCTCAAGTGGATTCAGACCGGTGCCAAGTCCGATGTGGAAGCGACGGGCGATTTCGACCGCTTGGAAATCTTCCCCAAGGAAATCGTCTTCAAGCGGCCCGGCGAGAAGGTGCAACTGCGCGTGCTGGCCCATTGGAAGGATGGGGCAGTCGAAGACGTGACGCAGCTCACGCGCTTCCGCTCGAACGACGACTCCGTGTCCACCATCTCGATGACCGGAGTTGTGGAGGCCAAAGAGCGTGGCGACACTCACATCGTCGCGTTCTACGACAACGGCGTGCATCCGATCCCCGTGATCCTGCCGGTATCCGATCAGACCGGTTCCAAGTATCCCCGGGTCGCCGTGTCTTCGAAGGTGGATGAACTGGTCGTCGGCAAACTCCAAAAGCTCGGCATCCTTCCCAGCGAGGTCTGCACGGATACAGAGTTTCTGCGCCGGGTCTCGCTGGACGTGACCGGCACGTTGCCCACGCCGGGTCAGATTACAGCGTTCCTCAGCGACAAATCCCCCTCCAAGCGTGCGGCCAAAGTGGAAGAACTGCTCAAGACGCCTGCCTACGCCGCCTGGTGGGCGACGAAGTTGAGCGATTTTCTGGGCAACAATCCCCGCGTGCTGCGCGGCAACGGCCAGAACAACTACGGCGATAAATTCAGTCGCCAGTGGTATGACTGGATGAGCCAGCGCCTTGCGAAGAACGAGCCTTACGATCAGATGATGGCCGGCATCATTCTGGCGACCGGACGGACCAAGCCCGGCCAGACCTACGAGGAATTCGCCCGCGAGATGTCCGGTTACTTCCGGGCGGAGAATCCGTTGAGCTTTGCCGACCGGCCGAACATGCCCTACTTCTGGCAGCGGCAGAATCTCCAAAAGGCGGAGGAAAAGGCGCTGGCTTTCTCCCACAGTTTTCTGGGCGTCCGCATCGAGTGCGCGCAGTGCCACAAGCACCCGTTCGACCAGTGGACCCAGAATGACTTCAAATCCTTCCAGGCGTTTTTCGAAGGCGTCAGCTACGGCACCAAGGGTGGCGGTGGCAAAGGCAGCCCCAGTGTTCCGGGAGAAACCGTCACCTTCGCCAGCCTGACGAAGGAAATTAAGGATGCGGTCCCCGCCGACCCCAAGGGCGGCAACAACCAGAAGGCGCTCGGCTCGGAATTTGAACGCCGGGTAAAAGCGGGCGAACCGGCCCCCTGGCAGGAGGTTTTTGCCACCACCCGAGATGCCAAGGGCAAGCTATCTGAGCGCGAAATCGAGCAGATGAAGAAGAAGAACCCCAATTTCGATGGCCGCGTGCTCACGCCGCGCGTGCTCGGTGGCGAGGCAGTGATGCTCAAGGAGTTTCCCGACCCGCGCGCTCCCTTGATGGAGTGGCTCCGCAGTCCGAAAAATCCCTATTTCGCCAAGGCTTGGGTCAATCGTGTTTGGGCCACCTACTTTCACCGTGGCCTCGTGGAGCCGGCGGACGACATGAACCTCGCCAACCCGCCGGTGAACGAGGAGTTGATGGACTATCTCGCCGCTGGGTTTGTGAAGCACGGCTACAACATGGCCTGGCTTCACAAGGAAATCCTCACCAGCGCCACCTACCAACGTTCCTGGAAGCCAAACGCCACCAACAAGAACGACGAGAAGAACTTCAGCCGCTTCGTCATCCGCCGGTTGCCCGCCGAGGTGGTGGTGGACGGAATCACGCAGGCCACGCTCGGCAGCGAGCGCATCGCTGCGTTCCGCGATGACATCGAGAACCGCGCCATCGGTCCGAATGCGAACGCGGGCCGGGGTGGCAAAGGCGCCTCCAATTACTCGCTTAACATTTTCGGCAAGCCCGTGCGTGAAACCAACTGCGACTGCGAGCGCACCACGGACCCCACACTCCTCCAGACCCTGTTCACCCGCAATGACCCCGAGTTGCTCAGCGCACTGGAACAGGCCAAAGGCGGCGCGTTCGTCCAGGAGGTCCGTAAAGCCACGGCTCCCTCCGCTTCGGCCAAAGGTCGCGGGGATGCCGCCCAGTTGGAACAGGTCATTCGCAAGCTGGAGGGCAAGCTGAGTCAGACCCCGGGCATCAAGACTCTTGAGGCCGAGCTCAAGCAGGCCAAGGAAAAGCTCGCCAAGATTCAGCCAGTTGAACCAGCGAAACCCGCTCCCGCGAATACCGACGACTTCATCGCCCAAGTGTTCCTCCGCACCGTCAGCCGCCCGCCGACGGCGACCGAGATCGAGAAGGCCCGGGCGGACGTTGCCGCGGCGAGCACCCCTGCGGATGGCATCCGCGAACTGCTCTGGGCGATGCTCAATACCCGTGAGTTCATGGTGAACCACTGACCCGTCCCGCTGGCGCTTTACAGATTCCGAACCAACTCAACCCAAAACCTCGAATAAACATGTCCATCCACACCACCTGTGACGGAGTCGCTCGACGCGACTTTCTGCGTGTCGGCGCGCTCGCCGGCGTCGGCCTCAGCCTCAGTGACTACTTCGCCTTGAGCAGCCAGGGCGGCGTCAGCGAGGCCAAGGGCAAGGCCGCCATCTTTGTCCGCCTAGGCGGTGGCCCCAGCCACATGGACACCTTTGACTTGAAGCCCGATGCGCCCGACACACATCGCGGCGAGTTCAAGCCCATCAAGACCAATGCCGACGGCGTCATGATCTCCGAGCACCTGCCCAAGCTCGCCCAGTGCGCCGACAAGTTCGCCATCCTCCGCGGCGTGAGCCACACCCTCGCCGCGCATGAGCTGGGCTCCCGCTACATGAACACCGGCAACCGGCCCCTGCCCTCCCTGAATTATCCGCACTACGGCGCGGTCGTCGCCAAGGAGCTGCGCAGCACCGAGTATCTGCCCAGCTTCGTTGCGGTGCCCAATCTGGGTGACAACGCCACCGGCTATCTTGGCGTGGAATACGGTCCCTTCGAAACGGGCGCTTCGCCCCAGCCCGGCAAGGCCCTGGAAGTCCGCGGCCTGGCACTCAAGAACGGCGTGACTTTGGATGACGTGGATCGCCGCCAAAACCTCGTGGCCCGCTATGACAATGCCTTTGGCGAGTTCGGCAAGGATGACAAGCTCCTGGCCGGCATGGACCAGTTTGGCCAGAAAGCCTACGCGATGATGCGCTCCAGCAAGGCCCGTGACGCCTTCGACACCGGCAAGGAGTCCGCGAGCATTGTGAAGCTGTTCGGCACCGACCAGTTCTCGCAGAGCTGCCTGCTGGCCACGCGCCTGATCGAGAGTGGCGTGCGTTTCACCAGCGTCAGCCTTGGCGGCTGGGACACGCACAGCGACAACTTCAACGCGCTCAAGAACCGCAACCTCCCCACGCTCGACGCCGGCCTCAGCGGCCTCTTCAACGCGCTGGCCGCAAAGGGCCTGCTCGAAACCACCGCCGTCTTTGTCACGGGCGAGTTCGGCCGCACGCCCAAGGTCAACCAGCGTGGTGGCCGTGACCACTATCCCCGCGCCATGTTCTGCCTCCTCGGCGGCGGCGGCGTTCAGGGTGGCCAGGTGGTCGGCGAGTCCGATGCCAAGGGCGAGGGCCCGAAGGACAAAGCCATCACGCCCGACGACGTGGCGGCGACGTTCTACCGCGCACTGGGCATTGATTCCCGCAAGGAATACCACACCCGCACCGGCCGCCCGATCATGATCGTCCGCAACGGCACGCCGTTGAAACAACTGGTGGCCTGAGCCGCTGGCAGCTTTTTTCCCGAGGGCCGCGCAGCAAACTGCGCGGCCTTTTTGTTTCCACCGTTGGCGCTTTGTAGGCGCGGGCACCTCGCCCAACCTTGCTGCCGGGCCACGCAACAGCCTTGTCGGTGGCAGTGACGGCCCGTATGGTCCTCTCGCACGCGGACAACTCTTGCATGGACAACTCACTTACCCCGCCCCGCCCCTTCACCTTGTCCCTCCTGCCGTGGCTTTGCGGGTTGGCGGCATTGGTCCTGTATCTGGTCACGCTATCCTCCTGGGTCACGCTGCCCGCGCTCAGTTTGACCGGACAAGTGGTGGGTTGGGATTGGTGGAACCCTAAAATCGGCCGCCCGCTCTATCATCTGCTGACCCTGCCCGTGAAGGTCCTTCCCGCAGCGGCGCAACTCATCGCGTTGAACGCTTTCTCGGCCGTCTGCGCCGCGCTCACGCTCGCCCTGCTGGCCCGCAGCGTCGCCCTCCTGCCGCAAGACCGCACCCGGGACCAGCGGGCCAGGTTGCGCGACGACTCCGCCCTGCTCTCCGTGCCGGGCAACTGGCTGCCGCCGCTGCTCGCCATGCTGGCGTGCGGATTGCAACTCAGCTTCTGGGAGCACGCCACCGCTGGCACTGGCGAGGCGCTCGATCTGATGCTCTTCGCCGCCGCCATCTGGTGTTTGCTCGAATTCCGGCAGGCGCGCTTGGAGCGCTGGCTGGGCTGGTTCGCCCTCGCTTGCGGCCTCGGCTTCGCCAACAACTGGGGCATGGTGGGCTTTGCGCCGTTCCTGCTGGGCGCGCTTGTCTGGGTGGCTGGACGTGACCTGTTGAACTGGTCCGTGATCGGCAGGCTGGCCCTCTGGGGCGGTGCTGGACTGCTGTTATATCTCTTCAATCCGCTGACCGCCTCAACCGAACTGGGCAACGGCTTCGGCGAATTGCTGAACGCCGAGCTGGGCGCACAGAAAAACACTCTGCTCATGTATCCCAAAGGCCGCGTGCTGATGCTCTCCATGGCCACCTTGTTGCCCTTGGTGGTCATTGGCATCCGCTGGTCTTCGGGCTTTGGTGACGTCAGCGCGGCAGGCGCGGGATTGTCGAATCTCCTCTTCCGAGTCATCCACGCGCTCTTCCTGGCCGCCTCCGTCTTCATGACCTTGGACCAGGCATTTAGCCCGCGCGCGTTGGGTTACGGGCTCGCCATGCTTCCGTTCTATTATCTCGGCGCATTGGTGATCGGCTACTGCGCTGGCTACTTCCTGCTCCTCTGCGGCACCGAGGAAGCGAAGGCCTGGCAAAAGCCCGGTCCCGTCGGCAAGGCGCTGAACTTCGCCTGCGTGGGAATCGTCTGGCTCGGCCTCGTCGCGCTGCCGGCTTGGCTGGTGATGAAGAATCTCCCGTCCGTCCGTGCGCAGAACGGCCCGGCGGTGCGGAACTTTGCCCGGCAACTCGCGAGCACTCTGCCCGCACAGGGCGCGCTCGCCCTCAGTGAGCAACCCACGCACCTGCTCCTCGTCGCCGCGCACTTCCACGGCCAGACCTCGCCGCACATCCTGCTGGAGGCGCGTATGCTCTCGCTCGTCCGCTACCATCGTCAGCTCGCCCGCCGCCATGCCGGTCGCTGGCCCGACCCCGGCACGACGCCCGACAAGCAGATCATCCCACCCCTCGCCATCGCCAGCTTCTTGGGCACGCAGACGCGGTCAAACCATGTCATGCTCCTGCACCCGCCCGTGCCGGCGATGTATTTGGAGAACCTTTACCCCGAGCCAACCGGGTGGGTGAACGAGCTGCGGCTCTACCAAACGAACCAAATTGTTCCACCTCCAAACCTAGCCGGGCCATCAGGAACCGCCATGGCAACGGCCATTTGCGACCCAATGTTGTGGGAGTCGCATGGCTCGCTCGCGGACGCCTCTCCCGATGTCCAGGCACTGCGGATTTTCCACTCCGCCACTGCCAACGACATCGCAGTTGCTCTTCAGCGCAGCGGGGGGCTTACCAACGCCAGCGCTGCGTTCACCGCCGCCATCCGTTCCAACCCCTCCAACCTCGTCGCCGCCCTCAATCGTGACTTCCACGAATCCCTCCGCGCCGCCAAGCCCGCCACCAACAACCTCGCGCTTGTCGCTCAGGAACTCCTTGGCCCCGGCCAGACCTGGGGCACCGTCCTCGCCAAGCACGGCCCGCCCGACGAGCCCAACTTCTGCTACGCGCTTGGCCAGTCGCTCCGTCACTCCGGGCTGCCGCGCCAGGCCATCATCCAGTTCACCCGCGTCACCGAACTCGCTCCCACCAATCTCGCCGCCCACCTCGTGCTGGCTGACACCTTCTTGAAACTCAACCTCGGCGACCGCGCCAAAACCGTGCTCGACAACGCCCGGGCCCGCCCCGACCTGCGCGCCGACCTGGCAAAGAATGAAGCCGAAGTCTTGCGTCTCGATGCGCTCGTGCTCTTCAAGCAAAACAAGGCCGCGGAGGGGGAACAAGCCTTGGTCGCTGCGTTGCAAAAGTTCCCAAGCAACCTGCCCCTACTCGACGCCCTCACCGAGACCTACCTCTTTTCCGGCCGCTTCACCAACGCGATGAGCCTCACAGAAACCCAGTTGAAAATCGCGCCCAACAACCCGCGCGCCTTGGTCAACAAAGGTGGCCTGCTCATCCAGATAAAGCAGTTCGAGGCCGCCTTGGTCCCGCTCGACAAGCTTATCGCCCTCAACCCCAATCACTCCGGCGCGCACCTCAACCGCGCCACCGCGCTGCTGAACCTGAAGCGGCTCGACGAGGCGGCTCGTGATTACCGCCGGGTGGTCGAACTCGCGCCCAACATGCACAACGGCCACTTCGGGCTCGGCGAAATTGCCTGGCAGCGGCAGGAGAAAGACGCCGCCCGCAAACACCTCGAAGCCGGCCTGAAACTCTCCCCACCCGACGCCCCGGAAACCAAGCTTGCCCAGCAGCGGCTGAAGGAACTGGGCGGCGGGAAATAGCGTCGGCTATGACCCGCACAGATTCAGGGCGGACCATAGCGGAGCATGAGGCAGACGCCTTCCTTCACCTGTGCTCCGCCCCACAACTGTGTGGATGCTTCTGAATCATGCGCGTCGCCCACGTCATCACGCGGTTGATCGTTGGCGGCGCGCAGGAGAACACCATCGCCAGCGTCCTCGGCCTGCGTGAGAAACCCGGCCTCGAGGTCTCCCTCATCTCCGGCCCCACGTCTGGCCCAGAAGGCAGCTTGGAGCCGCGCGTCGCGCGCATCCCCGGCCTGCTCACCCTCGTCCCGGAACTCATCCGCCCCGTCTCGCCGTGGCACGACTGGATAGCGCTGCGGAAACTCACCGCGCACTTCCGCGCCCACCAGCCCGACCTCGTCCACACGCACAGCGGCAAGGCCGGCGTGCTCGGTCGCCTCGCCGCGCACGCGGCGGGCGTGCCCATCATCGTCCACACCATCCACGGCCCGAGCTTCGGCCCGTTCCAAGGCAAGCTGGCGAACTTCGCCCTCCGCGCCGCCGAGCGCCGCGCGGGCCGCGTCACCACGCACTTCGTCTCCGTCGCCAACGCGATGACCGAGCAATACCTCGCCGCCAGCATCGGCAAATCGGAGCAATACACCCGAATCTTCAGCGGCTTCGACCTGGACCCGTTCCTCAACGCGAAGAACGACCCGGCCCTGCGCGCCAAACTCGGCATCGCCCCGGACGACTTCGTCATCGGCAAGGTGGCGAGGATGTTTGAGCACAAGGGGCACGAGGACTTGATTGCAGCGGTGCTTGGAATGGCGAGCCTTCAGCCAAAGTTGAAACTGTTGTTCGTCGGCGACGGGAAACTCCGCCTCAAGCTGGAGGGATTGGTTGCAACCTGCCGGTCGCTACGCGGCCGAGTAATCTTCGCTGGGCTGGTCCGACCGGAGGAGGTGCCTGGCTGCCTGGGCGTGATGGATGCTGTTGTGCATTTATCCCGCCGTGAGGGGTTGGCCCGTGTGCTGCCGCAGGCGCTGGCTGCCGGCAAGCCAGTGGTCGCCTACGATTGCGATGGGGCTCGGGAAGTTTGTTCGGACAACGAAACGGGCTTCCTGGTGCCAGTGGGAGACCTATTGAGCGTGTCTCATCGGTTGGAGGAACTGGTCGAACAACCGCACATCCGCGAACGCTTGGGCACGCGTGGCCGCGAGTTGGTGAAGGAATGGTTCCCCGTGCAGCGCATGGTGGATGAGTTGCACGCGCTCTATCTGCGGCTGCAAGCCAACCGAACGAAATGAAACCTTCCTCCCAACTGGCCGAGCCGCCCGCTTCGACGCCGGTAGCAGCCGACGTGAGGAGGCTCACTCTAGCGTGCGGGACAGTCAGAGCCTCCTCACGTCGGCTGCTACGAGGGACGTTGGTTGGGCGCGCCTGTCCCCGTCCCCGTAGCTCGACATTCCAATGTCGAGTCTGGGTCGCCACCTCGGAGAGGCCGCTCGCGACATTGGAATGTCGCGCAACTTCGACCGCCGCACCTTCCGCATTCCGCATTCCGCATTCCGCATTCCCATGACCTTTCCTGCCAACGCCTACCTGCTCGCGTTCCTCGGCGGCGCGCTGGCGACGGCTGTGTCGCTGCCACTCTGGCGGGCGTGGTGCGTGCGGACGGGCTTGGTGGACGACCCCGGCCATCGCAAAATCCATGACACCCCCATTCCGCTCGCAGGTGGATTGGCAGTGCTCACCGGTCTGCTGCTGCCGCTGCTGCTCGGTGCGGTCGCTTTGCAGCTCAACGTGCTGCCCGTCAGCGCGGTGGAAAAAATCAGCTACGGCTTCGAGAAACGCGGCCTGCAGCTCGCCGCCATCCTCGTGGGCGCACTGGGCATGGTCCTGCTCGGCTGGCTGGACGACAAACACGAGCTGCGCGCCGGGCCAAAGTTCGTGACGCAGCTCGGCATCGCGCTGCTCGTCGCGCTGGCCGGCGTGCGCATCAAGCTCTTTCCCGAAATCCCGCTCTCACCCGTGTTGAGCTGTGGCGTGAC
>Ga0255204_1000169_pt1 | contig 21729 bp, 16 predicted proteins | sample Miss_Colum_RepC__2_FD_188418 | JGI IMG/M metagenome (GOLD analysis project Ga0255204, IMG submission 188418) | Freshwater microbial communities from Mississippi River, Louisiana, United States - Miss_Colum_RepC_8h | ecosystem: Environmental > Aquatic > Freshwater > River | place: USA: Louisiana... | reverse complement strand
GACGGCGGCGAGCGGGTAGTTCTTCTGCTCGAAGCTGGCGGCGGTGCCCTTGACCTTGACCGTGACGGGCTTGGCCTTCGACTTCGGGTCGAGGGGGCGGGCCGTGACCTTAAATTCGCTCAGGACAAAATTGCCGTTCTCGGACAACCCCGGGCCCTTCGCGGGCGATTCCGCATCCGCCAGCGCGTCGAGCCGGAAGGCGCGCAGGCCGCGCTGATACGTCACGGCCTTCACGGTGTAGGTGTCGTCCTTGGTTTTGTTGCGCGCGTAGCGCACCGCGCCGTCGCGCGCGAGGACGAGCGCGGCGGAAGTGGCGGCGGCGGAAGTCACGTCGCACATCTGCCACGGCGCGGCATTCGTGGCCGTGGCGGCTTCTGCGGACTGAAACTTCGCGAAGCGCTCAGGAAACTGCTCTTCCTCGAACTGCTTCAGCGCGGCGCGCAACGGCTCGCCGGCCCGCTTGTGCGCGGCGAGCTTGCGCTGGGTCTCCTCGTGCTGCCGGTCCACCTTTCGCTCGACCTGGTCGGTCCGGGCGAGCGCGGCAGCGATGCCGTAGTAGTCCGTCTGCGGGATGGGGTCATACTTGTGCTCATGACAGCGCACGCACGCGAGCGTGAGGCCGAGGAAGCCGCTGCCGATGGTCGAGACCATGTCGTCGAGTTGGTCGTAGCGGATGCGCTCAACGGTTTTGGCGGTGATTTGCCCGGGATACGGGCCGGCGACGAGAAAGCCCGTGGCGCTCGCGCCTTCGACCGAGTCAGGCTGCAACTTATCGCCCGCAAGCTGCCAGCGGATGAAGCGGTCGTAGGGCATCCCGTCGTTGAACGCGCGAATGACCCAGTCGCGGTAGTGGAACGCGCCGGGTCGGTAGGCATCGAATTCGTAGCCGTTGCTCTCGGCGTAGCGGACCACGTCCAGCCAGTGGCGGCCCCAGCGCTCACCGTAGGCAGAACGCGCGAGGAGTTGATTCACCACAGTCGTGAGTGCGTTGGGTGAAGTGTCGGCCAGGAACGCGGCGGTTTCCTCGGGCGTCGGCGGCAGACCGGTGAGGTCGAAGGTTGCGCGCCGCAGCAACTGCTCGCGGGATGCCGGCTTGCTGGGAGTGATTTTCGCAGCCTCCTGTTTGGCGAGGATGAAGCGGTCAATCGGCGTCTTCGCCCACGCGGCGTTCTTCACCGTCGGCACGGCCACCGGCTTCAGCGGACGGAAGGCCCAGTAGTCGCGGCCTTGCGGTATGCTGATTTCGCGCCGCGCTTTGGCCACCTCGCCTGTGCGCGGGTCGGGCGCGCCCATCGCCACCCACTTCTCGAAGTCCGCGATGACCTCCGGCGGCAGCTTGGACTTCGGCGGCATGTGGAGGTCCTCGCGCGTCCAGCGCATGGCCTTGATGAGGAGACTGTCATTCGGCTTGCCAGGGACGATGGCCGGGCCTTCGTCACCGCCGGTGAGCAGCGCAGCGCGGGTGTCGAGGAACAGGCCGCCCTTGAGCTTGCCCTTGGCCTTCGCCTCCGCCGAGTGGCACTCGTAACAGGCGGAAAGCAGGACCGGCCGGATCTTCTGCTCGAAAAAGGCCGCTTCCTCGGGGCTGGGCGTGGCGGCCACCGCTGCCGCCGGCAACGCCAAGGCGAGGGCGGCCATCATGGAGAATCTTCGCATCATGCAGATCAAATCATGTAATGAACGCGCGCTTGGACGCATGACAAGTCTTCCCGCATGAAGGAAAGTTTGCCCGGCTGCTGAATGGTGCGGGTTAAGTGTGCAACACCTTGAATGCGAGCTTCGTGCTAGATGGCAGGGCGTTGCATCAGCGATGTTTGACAGTTGCTTGAGCACTGAATTGATTGGAATGACAACCGATGGCGTGAAGCTAGGTGCTTCGCAACCTTCTCGCCATGCGACCTTCCTTCCTCCGAAACCAGCGTGCGCGGCGATGCCGGCAGCTCGGCCAGGCCACACCGCTCTACAAGGATGACGCGGATGATCGGTTCCCGTTTGGACTGAACGTGACCAATGCCACCGCAGGTGCGCTGGCCAATTCCACGGCCTGGCCCGCACAGTTGCTCCCTTATCTGAGCGCGTCGGTCAGCCAGCCGTCCCGGACCTACTGGTGTCCATCTGATCCGGATACCGCAACGCCGGTCTTTGGCTACCGCGTAAATTATCTGGCCAACCGGCACATCTTCCGGGACGTGGGGTTTGTGGTGCCCTACGCGCTGCGGGGAGCGCAAGTGTCGCAGGCGCATTGCTACCTGATGTTCGGAGAGAAGGACACCGCGAGCGCGCAGTTCACCGCCGGGGCCACTCATTACAATGCCCATCGCACGGCCTGGAACACGCCTGGGGCCAATCCTTCGAGAGGCAACTCGCCCGGCATGGTGCGACATAACTGGGGGATGACGGCCACCGCAGCCGATGGCCACATGGAATGGCTTAGGATGCCACCGTATGCGCCAGGGGCAACTGTGCCGTCGGACATGTTCAGCCTGGCGGACACGACGGACGAGCCAGCAAATTCGCTCTGGCCGGCAAATTCACAGGCCAAGATGTTTTTGCGTTCGACCCAGGGCGGTGGCGGTTTCTAACGGGAGTTTAGCCGCGCATCTGCCACACGATTTTTCCGCCCACAATCGTCGCCGTGGCGCAGCCCTTCAGCGTCCAGCCGTAGAAGGGGTTGTTTTGCGATTTGCTGGCGGTGTCCTTGCGCTCAAACAACCATTCACGATCGGGGTCGAGCACGGTGATGTCAGCGTCGGCGCCCACGGACAAGGTGCCCTTCTTGAGCCGCAAGAGACGGGCGGGATTCGCGGTATATTTCTCGATGAGGGTGGGCAGGCTGAGGCGCTTGGTGTGGTAAAGTTGCATCAGCGACAGGGCCAGCTCGTTCTCCAGCCCGGTGATGCCAAAGGGGGCGAAGTCAAACTCCACTTCCTTCTGAAAGTCACAATGCGGGGCGTGGTCGCTGGCCAGGATTTCGAGCGTTCCGTCCGCGAGCGCCTCCAGAATCGCCTCGCGATCAGCGGCTGAGCGCAACGGCGGGTTCATCTTGAAGTTCGTGTCATACACCGGCCAGCTCGGCCGCGCATAGCCGCCGTCGTGATAGCCGAAGATGGCCTTGCCGTCCGCCGCCCAGAACTTCTCGCTGCCCGCGATGGCGGCGTCGGTAAGCGTGAAGTGATGGCAGCAGGCCTCGCCGGAAATCGGCACGCCACGCTGCTTCGCCTCGCGCAGGAGCCGCACGCTCCCGGCGGTGCCGAGGTGCTGGCAATGCACGTGCGCGCCCGTGAGTTCCGCCAACAGGATGTTCCGGGCCACGATGGCGTCCTCCCCGGCGGCCGGCCAGCCGCGCAGGCCCAGCACGGTGCTCCAGTAGCCTTCGTGCATCACCCCTTCGGTGACGAGCGCGTAGTCCTGGCAATGGTCCATGATGGGCAGGTCGAACATCCTGGCGTATTCGAGGGCGCGGCGCATGAGTTCGTTGCTTTGCACACAGTGGCCGTCGTCCGTGATGGCGACGACCCCCGCGCTCTTCAGCGAACCGATGGGCGCAAGCTCCTCGCCCGCGATGGCCTTGGTGATCGCCCCGGTCACATAGACGTTCACGATGGCATCGCGAGCCGCCTTTTCGCGGACCAGCGCCACCTGTCCGGCATTGTCGATGGCAGGTGTGGTGTTCGGCATGCACACCACGCTGGTGAAACCACCCTTCGCCGCCGCCCTGGTGCCCGCCGCGATCGTTTCCTTGGCCGACTGCCCCGGCTCGCGCAGATGGACATGCAGATCAATCAGCCCGGGGCACACGACCTGACCGCGGGCATTCAATTCAGTGGGCGTGGTGCCGGGTGGCAATTTCGCACGGGCCTCCGGGCCGAGGGCGGCGATTTTTCCGTCCACCACCAGCACGTCGGCCACCCGGTCAAGCCCGTTGGCGGGGTCAATCACCCGGCCACCGGAAAGAAGAAGCGAAGTCATCGGGCAGCGAGAATAGCCGCGCCTGAATTGACAGGGCAAGTCCGCTCGGTAGAGTGGCGGCGTCCTGCGGGTGTAGCTCAATGGTAGAGCGCTAGTCTTCCAAACTAGTTACGAGGGTTCGATTCCCTTCACCCGCTCCATGCGCGAGTAGCTCAATTGGATAGAGCGTCGGTCTCCGAAGCCGAAGGTTGTGGGTTCGACCCCCGCCTCGCGCACCATGGTTTTATAGAGCTTGAGTCTTCGCGGCCGAGTTGTTCAAAAACACCCGGCAGCCGGAAATTGCCGAAAACAGGCGGAAGAACCCGGAAAATCAGGCACTTGCGAAGGATTTTGCTGACGGCCTTTCCGGATCGCGGTTCGTTGGGTTTCGAGCGATTGCGGCCCACTTGTTCAAAGGGGGGGGGGGTGTCAACCAATTCGGCGCAATAAAGACGGGCCTTCCGTGGTTTTTCAGGGGCGGATTTCTGGAAAAGTGAACAAGTGGGAAAGGGGTATCAACCGACAACCGGTTGACACCCCTTAGAATGCCGTTTGCAGCCGCTTTTCCACCTCCCTGCAAGCCCCGCGCAGCGGCAATTCCGTTGGCGGTTCCGGTCCCGAACAGGTTCCCCCCGGCTTCAGACGTCCGGCGGCAGGCGCGCGGCAACGGCGCGGTAATTCTACGTCTGCCCGAAGCTTGTGCCGGCCAAGCCGTCCGGCGGGGCCGGGAGCCAGGCGACTGGCTCGGCGGCCCGCTGCGTGCATCGGCCTGTCTCCACGTAGCCGATTCCTGGACCGGGGGGCGCAAACTCCGGTTCCGGGACATGGAAGTGAGGATGGTGAGGATAGGCCAACGCCTCCCAAAGAAGGAAGGTGGCCACAGTGCAGGTTATGGTTTTGCAGTGCAACATACCCTTATTATCGCAGCCGCCGGCAAAATGAGTTCGGTGGATCTCCTTTTTATGGAGCCAAGAAAAAGCCCGCCCCGGCGCGTGGCCAAGGCGGGCGGAACTGTGTGCTGAAGGATGACTTCAACCGCGCCGCGTCAGGCTGCCGCCCCGCCTTCCGCCGGCAACGCCGGCAAACCTTGCGCCCGCCGCTCCGCGTTCACCCATGGCCGCATGGATTCAGAGATCGCGCCCAGCTCCTTTTGCGTGCGCCAGCCCAGCGATTGCAGCCCCGCCAAGATCTCACCACACGGCTGCTCCCCTTCTTCCAGCAGGGTTATGAGCGCGTGATGCAGCGCCGTCACTTCGCGGTTGGCCATTTCCAGGCGGTTCCAGGTTTTCCACGCCTCGCCGTCGGCCGGCACGGGCGCGGGCGCTACCGGCACGGCGGCGTCATGCGCGGGCGCATCGCCGTATCCAGTGCCGAAGTAACCCAGCGTGCGCAGCGAAGTGAACCGGCGGTTGGCCCGGCTCCGGCTCCGGCCCATCACCACGGAGTCGAGCAGGTCAATCTTTAGAAGCTGCCCGGTCCGCATCATTTCGCGCGTGACCTTGATGTCGCCTTCCGATGGCGAGGTATCTCCCGACGGATGGTTGTGGGCGATGACCACCGCCGCCGCTGCCTTGATGATGGCGGCGCGAAACACATCCCGCGCGTGAATGTGAATCGAGTCCAGCGTGCCGAGGCCGGCCAGCTCAAAGCCGATGATCCGATGCCGGGCATCAAGCAGGATCACGACCGCGCATTCCTTGTCGGGCCGGAACCAGCTCGCGCTTTCCACATGCTGCCACCAAAACTGTGCGACCCTCTCAGGCGTGTCGCCCCTTGGCTCCGCCAAGGGACACTCCCGCAGTGAGATCACCTTGACCTCACAAGGGACGAACCGCGCTTCCGACCCTCCACCCGTGGCGAACCTAGCTCTACTCCGGGCTTGTTTGCTGGCCCCGGTTGCCCCACCATTACTACGGACTTGGTTTTGGTTTTTCATGACTGATTCTCTGGGATCGGGTCCGCTTGCCTCTGGTGGCGTGTCTAGCGCCGCCAGAGGTTTTGGATTTCTGCGTTGCCCGGACCCACTTGAGCAATCGCAGGGCGACTTCTCCATCAGGCACACGCGTGCCGCGAAGCCAGTCGTTGATTCGTTGACGAGGCACGCCGAGCTGTTTCGCTAGAGCGGCCTTGCGGCCCCTCCTTGTAGTGAGACGGGCAACCTGCCTGATTAGGGCGGGAAGGCTTGGAATGCTTGCGTTCAACAAGAACAAATTGTAACCAATCTGGTGACAACGCAATAAAAAAAACTCGTTCGGACGCTACTTCTTTAGCAACGGGGCAGCCTGTGAAATTCTGCCGGTCGAAACCGGCGGAGGGCTTGGCGCTGGCTCAACTTGCCCATGAAGAGGCCCAAGCGTAGCCCCCGGTTCTGTCGTCGCATAACGAAGCCAGTCCAGACTGGCGAGCTGTGCGGAGTTCGATGGGAAGCCCATGAATTTGCGGAAAATCAAGTCGCCCGCCTCGTATTGGCAGCGCGTGAACCCTCGCCACAGGTCACTGTAGTTACCTTTCAAACGCGCTGCCTCGTTGGCCAACATGTGAAAGTAGCGCTCGTTCAGCGCTGTCAGCAGGTTGAGCGCAATTTCCGGGTGATCGGCCTGAGTCAGGCAGATTCTTGGGCGGAAAAAAAACTGAGTGACGAGCTGGGCGAACCGGGGGGCTAGGTGCTTGTCGTATGCGTCGCTGAACAGCGTGCCGGGCGGTATGTGAAGGGCCTCTGGCTCCGACAGCAGATCAACACATTGCCGCCGCAGGATTTTCGCTTCAAATGCCCTTTCCTCCTCCGGGTTGCCCCGCTTGATTCTGTGCTGAGTTGCCGAGTTCCAGCTCGCCTCAAATCTACCCGTTGCCAGCCATTCCTCGCTGACAATCATCTGGCGGCAGAACCGTAGCGCAACCTCGAATCGCAGAGGCGTCCTGCCGACTTCGTAGTTCACAAAGGTAGCTCGATCCAACCCAATTTGACGAGCGCAGGCTTGCTGAGATTTTTCCAGCCACTCCCTTGCCTCACGAAGCCGCGAGCAGATTGCCTTCTCTCTTTGGGACAACGGATTCTTGCGCACAAACGGACGTTAGCTGTGCCAAAAAACTTGTCGAAATAAAAACTTGCAAGGGAATCAATAGTTGTGTATCTGAATCTTTATGTCGAGCGAGTTGCTCTATTCTAGTAAGGCCCGTGTAGCGTCACGGCAGATGCGCCGCGTTCGGGAAGCTCTGAGAATGCTCCCGACGGAATTCTCCGTTTTATTGGGCCTCGGGACAGAAAACCTTCGCTCGCGTGAGGCTTGCCGCAATCGGTGGCCTGGCAATCCGCTGCGCGACCATCGCCGCAAGATCGAAGCCGAGCTGGCCCGCATGGAGCGGGACATCGCCGCCGTCCGCGTCCTGCTCTCAGAGGCGGCCACGCCCGTTGAAGCCGTCGCCTCCGCTCCCACCCCTGCGCCCGTATCCGCCACCGCGCACCCCATGGAGGCCGCCACCGCATGAGCGCCGTTGCCCCTGATCCGGTTCAGCCTGGCGCGCTCTTCCCGCACACGGGGCCTTCCCTGCGTCCGGCAGAGGTTATGGCCGTGCTGGGCGTGGACCGCCAGCAGTTGGCCAAACTGGATGAACAGGGCTTGGTGGCAGCCTTCGGCATCGGCGACGCGTGGGAACCCAAGCATCAGCATCTCCGCTACGTGCGCGCCAGCGTGGAGGGCTACTACGCCCTGCGTTTGGAGCAGCGCGGGCGCGAAATCCCCTTCCCCCTCAGCCCCGCCGCCGCCCAGTGGCGCGAGCACCTGCGGAGCAGCGCAAAGCCCACCTTCCCCCGCTCCGCATGAGCCTGTCCGCCCCCATCTTCACCAGCGCCGAGTTCCGCCATCCGGCGGACGGCTGGTATCAGATCGAAGCCAAGGGCGAGCATCCCAACCGGGCCGCTGGCGTGGTGCAGGTCATTGACGACGCGGCCGCGCAGAGCATCGTCAACCGCTTCAACGCGGACGCGCAGGCGGGCCGGCTCCGCCACGGGCGCGAGCTGCTCATTGATCACGAACATTTCAGTGACCAGCCGGACAAGGAGACGCGCGCCTACGGTTGGCTCACCCGCCTGGTCAACCGCCCGGACGGCATCTATGCGCAAATCCGCTGGACGAAGACCGGGCAGGAGGCTGTGGACGGCGGCGACTATCGTTTCTTTTCCACGGAGTATGCGCCCGCCGATCTTGCGGTGGTGAACTCGGGCCGCGTCCGCCCCCTGCGGCTGGACGGGCTCACGCTCACCAACATGCACGACAATCGCGGCCAGCGGCCCATCACCAACCGCGCCGTGGCCGACGAAGACAACAGCGCCGTGGGCCGGGAAGTCGCGCAACTGCTGGACCTTTATCAGGTGAGCGAGAAGCAGCGCCGGCTCCTTGCGCCCGTGCTGGCCCGCATGGGCAGCGACGAACGCCGCGCCTTCCTCGAAGACACGGGCTTTCAGTTAAGCAGCGCGGGAAGGCAAGCGGTGGCCAACCGCGAACGCGCCGCCGCCGACCGGCTGCTCAACCGCGCCCGCGAGTTGCAGCAGGCGCAGGGCCTCAACTTTGAGCCCGCCTGGAATCTGGCCCGCCGCGAACAGATGCCGGAACTGTTTCAAACCAACCGTTAAACCCCCACCCACCATGACACGCCCCGCTCAAGACATCCTCGCCGACTCCAACAAGCTCCAGCAACAGCTCGCCGACGCCACCGCGTTCCGTGAGCAACTCGAACGTGACGTGGCCGCCGCCACGGACGCGCTCGAACTCGGCGATGAAAAGGCCATCGCCGCGCTGCAAACGAAGAAGACCCAGCTCGAACTCGCGCCGCGCAAGCTGGCGCAGATCGAGGCGCGGATCGAGGCTCTGGAAACCGAAGCGGATGGCGTCGTGACTGCGGAGGCGGCAGCGCTCTCCCGGCGCGCGCGGGAGCAACACAAGCATTGGATGCTCCGGCTGCTCAAGGTGTTGCGGCCTTTCTGCGCCACTGACGACGAGGCGGTGAATCTGGCCGGCCAGACGCAGGCCATCCGGGTGCTGGCCACCACGGGAAACATCCCCGCGCGCATCGGCACGAACACCGACCGCCTGCGCCGCGTCCTGGCGGAGCAGGCGGACTTTGAGCAGTTCACCGCCGAGCTGGAAAAGGCCGCCAAGTAATTTCAACCATGCCCACGTTGCCCGCCATTGCCTGCCTTGCCCCCGCGCCGGTTTTTCCGGCTCGGGGCGGCCGTGCTCGGTTGGGCGGAACAACTTTCAAGGCGGCTTGGGGCCGCCTTGATGGCTGCAAAAACCAGAGCCACGCTGTTCGTGGCCACTGGGAGAACTGTGGCGGCGCGGCTTGCGATCGCCGTGCCGCCACTTTTTCTTTTTCAATGCCGAGAGCCAGTCTGGCTAGTGATTTTCCGGGGCAACCCGGCGGAGTGAGTGATGAGTGGCGGGGGAGAGGACGCGGCGGGCGGGTGGCAACAGCCGCCTGTCGCGGCTCACCTCCAACCCATCACCCACCATGTCCACGGCCATGAACTCAGCAAAGGGGAAACCAGATTTCGGCAGCGCCGCCGGGCAACCGGCCGGAACTGCCACCGGCGCGGGGGTTATTCCCCTTTCCCCCGCGCCGGCATCCCCTTCCCTCGCCGGCTGGCCGGCCTGGCAGCGCGAACGCGCCCGCTTCCTGCATCGCCTCTGCACGGACATTGAAGCCCGCGTGCAAGCGGGTAAGCCAGTGCGGCGGGCGGTGCGCCGCTGCGCGCGCCGCTGGCACGGCCGGCCCTTCCGCTGTGCGCCCGGGCGCTTCCTGCGCCTGTCCAAGCAACGGCTGGTCAACTTGTTTTACGAGTGGCGCAAGCAACCCTCGCCGGAGGTGTTCCGGCTGCACTATCAGGCGACCGCCACGAAGGCGGACGCCGCGCTCGTGGCCGCGCTGGTGAGCGCGAGTCTTGCGCCGGGCGTGACTTCCTTCTTGGCTGCCTATCGCACGCTGCAAGGGCAGGCGGAGGCCCGTGGCGAGGTGCTGCCCCGCTACTCGACGCTCCTGCGACACCTGCCCCGCCACGATTTCCGCCCCATCCGGGCGTTGCACCGCCAGCGCCAGGCGCTGCGAAAGCTGGAGCGGGCGCTGGCCGTGCCAGAGCCTTCCCCGGCGCGCGTCCGTCTCCCCCGCCGCGCCGCGCCCGGAACCAGCAGCCCTGCCCCGGACGGCGGCAGCGCCGGGCAAGGCCGCGGCGAAAGGAGACGCCGCGTGAAGCTGCCCCGGAACATCCTCGTTGGGCGGGCCGCGCTTGGCGCGCAGTTGAACTGCCCGGAGGACGAGGTGCTGCGGCGGTTGAAGCTGGCAAAGGTTCCCTTCGCCTTTGATCTGCGCCGTCCCGGCCGGCGGCAACTCATTCTCCGCGTCTGGCCCGGTGGCCTGCCTCGCCGGGGCGCACCCGCCTTGCCCGATCTGGCGGGCGTGTTTCAGGAACTTTTTCCCGGCGAGGGAGACACCCTGACGCTGCGGCAAATCACCCGCGCCTTCAGCATCTCGCCCTGTCACGCGAGGCATCTGGCCAGCGGTGCGAACGGCCTCCGCGCCGAGCCGCGTCCCCGGCGACAAGGCCGGGGCAGCGACCTGCATTTCTCCCGCGCGGCAGTGCTGCGCTGGCTCACCCGCCGCGCTCTCCGCATCCAGGCATGAACCCGCCGCCCGCCAATTCCAATGCGGCCGCCGCTGGTCCACAAGCCTGCCAGCCTCCCGCGCCCCTGCCTGGCACCAGCCCGGCGGGGACGGCTTACACCGCGAGGGAGCTGGCCGCCGCGCTGGGCATTTCCAAGCAGGCGGTCCACAAGGCGCTGAAGGACACCCCCGCCACCGTGCGGCTGGTGGACGGCAACGCCGCGAACGCCTGGCCGCTGGCCGCGCTGCCCGCTGAGTGGCAGGCCCAGCTCGCGGCACTGTGCGAGCGCGGCGGCTGGCGCTCGGTTCACCACTTGCTCACCCAGCCAAGCCAGGGCTGGGAACCGCCCCTGCCCTTGCGTGACTGCGCCCCGGCAGCCGTGGAGAAGGCCATCCAGCTCCGGACGGCGCTGGCGGGCGCGCTGGCCCGGCGCAACGACCTGCCCGGCCCGGAACTGGCGGCGCTGGGCTTGGCCGACTACCAGAAGACATTCGGCCACGTCATCACGGCGCGGCACTGGTGGAACCTCCTGCACCGCACGCTGGAGCGGGCCGGCACGGACGAAGACTTTCAGCGGCTGGAGCTGTATCTGGATGAACGGCCCCCGCGCAAAGTCGAGGCCGAGCCCGTGCCAGAGGTTCAGGCGGAGGCAGATCGCCTGCATCGCCTGCGCGTGGCCGCTTCGCTCTGCGTGAACCCCACGGCGCTGACCGACGCCGAGCAAAGAACCCTTTGGGAAGCCGCCTGCGCGACGCTGGCCGCCGAGCTGGAGCTGGGCGAGCCGCCGCACAAGGTCCGGCGCACGGTGCTGGACTTTCTCTGGCGGCACACGCCCGGCCTCGCAGCCACCGAGGCCGCGCTGCGCGTGGCGTTCGTCCGCAAGTTCAACCGCTGGCGCGACGCGGGATTTCAGACCGTCGCGCTGGCGGACAAACGGGCGGACGCAAACCGCCGCCGTGCGCTCCCGGTGAGTCAGGAAGACTTGGACACCTTGATTGGCTACACGGTGTTCATTTGTGATGGCCGTGTCAGCCAGGGCGTGCGGGAGTGCCTGCAACAAGGGCGGGTGAGCGAGGCGCTGCTGGGCCGCATCCTGCACAACCCGGCAAGCAAGTCCTACGTGCCCACCTGGCTGCGCGACCGCGTGAAGCATGAGGTGGCCATGTTGCGCGACGTTCACCACGGCCCCACCAAGACGCGCGACAATGGCGCATATCTGGATCGGTGCTGGGATTCCGTCGCAGCGCTCGACTGGTATTGCGCCGATGACTGCACGCTGCCGGTCTATTTCTACGTGCCCGACACCAAGGCCAAGGGCGGCTTTGCGCTGATGCGTGGCCAGTTCCTGCTGATGATTGACACGCGCTCGACGGCCATCCTGGGCTATGCGCTGATGCCGGAGCGGAACTACAACGCACGGGTGATCCGCACGCTGGTTACGCGCACGGCGGACACCTACGGATTGCCCCGCCAAGGCTTCTACTTTGAGCGCGGCATCTGGAAGGACGCGAAGATCCTCACGGGCGACAAGGGCGAGACGGCCGTGGAGTGGGCGCAAGCCGAGCAAGGACTGCGGGAATTCGGCCTCCGCTTCATGCACGCCATTCGCGCCCGCTCCAAGCCGGTCGAGCGCGTGCTGGGCGCGCTGCAAAGCTACATGGAGAGCGAGCCGGGCTACTGCGGACGCGATGAACGCCACGACGGTTTCGAGTCCTTCGCTCGGCTGAAGCGGGAGGTTGAATCCGGCAAGACCAGCCCGGAGGGACGGCTTTACACCATGGAGCAATGGGACGCCCGGCTGGGCGAGATCTGCGCCCGCTACAACGCGGAGCCGCAACGGGGCAAGCACACGGGCGGCCTCTCCCCGGAGGCTGCACTGGAGAAGCACCAGCGCACCGGCGATCCGACGGTGCGCTTCGATGCCCGTTGCCGGTATCTGCTGGCGCATCACAAGCGGCCCGTGCGCGTCACAGTCAACGGGATCACGCTGCGCTTCGGCAAACAGACGTTCAACTATCGCAACGCACGCACCGGCCAGTTGCGCGGACAGACCATGCTGGCGTGGTTTAATCCCGAAGCCCCCGAGCTGCTCACTGTCACCGACATGGATCGCGGCAACGCCTTCTGCGTCGAGCGCTCGCAGTCAGTGCCGGCACTCGACGCGACCGAGGAACAGCTCGCACAAGAGCTGGGACGCATCGAGGAACACATGGGCTATGCCACCACGCGCCACCGCATCCTCAAGCCCAAGTTCGCTCTGTCCTTCCGCACCAATGTGGTGTCACCCGCCGTTCAGGAGATCGGCGAAACCATCACGGCAGCGCGGCAGCAGATGACCACCGAAAGCGCCACGCGCACGAAGGCGCGAAAGGTAGCCGCCAGCGTGGGCATGCGCCCCGAGAATCTGCGCCGGCCCGACCAGATCGAGGCGGCCGAGGAATTGAGCCGCCTGTTGAATGAAGTGGAAACCCCGGAGACAAACGCATGAGCAGCACCCGCCACGCAAAGGACGGCGAGCAGACGCGCCAGGAGAAATACATGTCCAGCGCCGTGTTCGTGCGCGGGCTGATGGGAAACATTGTCGCGCGCCGCTGCGAGGCGCTGGACGATGCCGGAGAGCGCGAGCTGATCTGGTCCTTGCAACTGCTCTCCCATCGCGACGGAGGCATCAAGGGCGTGGCTGCTGAGATCCTCAAACGCTGGCCGGGGCGGGTGGCCACCACGGCCATGCAGCGGCTCGGCATCAAGCGCGGGCAGACGTGCCGTGCCGCACAGGTGAAGGAGATTCGTGAGGACTTTCCCTTATGCGGGATTGCCCAAAACTGTTACCCGCTACGCGGCGAAGTTCCGCCGCTGAGCGTGGAAGAACTGATTGATGAAGGCTGGGATGATCAACTTGCTGCCCGCCGGCAGTCCGAGGCTGAAGCCCTTCCCGAATCATATCCTGCCGACGCATTCTTTGACCACTGCGCGCAAGCGGCGGAACAAGGGTTCGTTGGCTGGCTTGAGCGCCTCTGCCTCGATCCCCAAACGCGGCTGTCCTCCCCCTGGTATTTTCCGACCTTGATCGAAACGCTGCGGGAGTATCGGGCCGCGTGGGTTGCCGAGCGAAGCGCTGGCCTCGTCACGACGGAGATCGGGCGGCTGGTCAACGAGACGCTCGACTCCGCGTTGGAGACTGGCCGCATGGTGCTGATCGACGACATGGCCCGCACGGGCAAGACCACGGCCGCCCGCCAATGGTGCGAGCAACGGCCGGGCCGCGCCCGTTATGTGCAAGTGCCCAGCTCGACGGATGACGGCGGATTCTTCCGCGCCATCGCCAAGGCCCTCGGGGTCAGCATCAACCTCAACAGCAAGGCAGTGGAGCTGCGGGACCGCGTCGAAGACACCCTGCAACGCAGCCGGCTGGCCGTGGTGTTCGACGAGGCGCACTACCTCTGGCCCCAGGGCAACTTCCGCGATGCCCTGCCAACGCGCCTGAACTGGCTCATGACGGCGCTGGTTAATCATGGCGTGCCCGTCGCCCTGGTCACAACCCCGCAGTTCATCCGCTCGCAACAACGCGTCGAGCAAAAGAGCTGCTGGACGAGCGAGCAGTTCATCGGCCGGATCGGCCACTACAAACGCCTCCCTGACACGCTGGACGAAAAAGACCTGGCCGCCGTCGCACGGGTCCAGCTCCCGGAGGGCGACGCCAAGGCGGTTGCCCTGCTGGTGGCATACGCGCGCAGCTCGTTGAAGTATCTGGCGGGCATTGATTCGGTGGTCACGCGCGCCAGGTATCTGGCCGGCAAAGCCGGGCGCGGCAAAGTGACCAGCAACGATGTGGCCAACGCGATTCAGGAGGGCGTGATCCCCTCCGACAACGCGCTCTCGGCGGCGCTGGCAGACGTGGCCGGTGGCAAGGGTGGCTCCCGCCGCCGAACGGCTCCCGCCGCGCCGATTCCGGCACCCTGCAAGCCCGTTGCAGCGCCGTTGCCGACGGCACCCAGGCGCACCCCGGAGTTTGGGGAAGAAGGCTCCCACCGGCGGACAGCTCCCGTCTCCCCTGGCCGGGTCCAGTTTGCCGATCTTGTGCCCGCGTAACGAACCGGAGCCCACACCATGAACGAACACGAATTGCTCCTGCGTATCCGCACCATTGCGGACATGAAGGACGCCGACAAGGCGAACGCCGCCGTGCGGGATTTGCGGGCGGAGGTGGCCAAGCCCGTTTCCAAGGGTGGGCTGTTCGGCGGCATCGCCGAGGGCCTGCGCGACATGAAGGCCGCCTTTCAGGGCGCGGGGGGGCGGCTTGGATGGCGCACTCAACGCCATGGCCGCCGGTGGCACCAAGGCGGCGCTCGCCCTCTCCGGTACCGCCACGGTTGCGATGGTGGCCAAGCACGCGGTCGAAGAATACGCCCAGGCAGAGCAGAAAGTCGCCGCGCTGGATGCCGCCCTGGCCAATCACGGACACCTGACGGAAGCCAACCGGGTGCGCTATCAGGAGACCGCCGCCGCCTTGCAAGATTTGACCGGCGTGGCGGATGACGAATGGATTCCCGCCATGGAGCGCGTGGTCCAGATGGGCGGACGGCCTGAGGCGCTGGGCATGGACATGGACGCGGTGAAGAACCTTGCCGGCCTGCTCAAGGGCGATGTGCAACAAGCGGCGGTCCTGTATGGCCGGGCCTTGGAAGGGAACTTTGAGCAGTTCAAACGGCTCGGCATCGAGGTGCGCGAGCACGGCACCTTGATGGAGAAGCTCGGCGATGTGCAGGCGCAGGCCGCACTGAAGGGAGGCGGCAGGCTGGAGGCGATGAACCAGACGCTGGCCGGCCAGTATCGGCAGCTCAAGAACAACGCGGGCGATTTCTTTGAGGCAATCGGGCGCGGAATCAGCCTGACCGGCGGATTGCAGGCCACGGCTTACGGCTTGTCCGAAACCTTCAAATTCCTGGCCGGCAGCCTCGGGGGCGTCGTGCCCAAGCTGGACGGACTGAAGAACGCGCAAGGCGCGGTTGTGCGCACAGCGGCCGAGCTGGAGGCCAAGGAAGCGGCCGCCAAGGAGCAACTGAACCAGTTGGGCAAATCAGCCGAGGAGGCCGCAAAGAAACACGACCGGCTGCGCGATTCGATCAACCAAGTCACGGTCGCGCAGATCGCCCTGACCGACGCCGAGCTGGCGCGCGACACGGCGGCAATCGACGACCAGGTGAAGCTCTTCGAGTCCACCGGCGGCAAACGCGGCATTTCCGCTGCTGAAGGCGAACGCCAGAAGGCCACCCTCCGGCAGCGGGCCGAGGAGAACAAATTCAAGCTGGAGCAGGATGCCCGCACCGCCGGGGTGCAAGGTGACGAACAGCGGCTGAAGGACTTGGAAATGAAGGCCGCGCAGGCCCGGAACAACATCACCTATGCGCGGCAGAATCAGGCGGCCTTTGAGCAGGCGGTGAAGCCCGCCCAGCAAAACGAGCAACGGGCACGCCAGGAATGGATCGATGCCGAGGGCGAGGTGCGCAAGGCGGAGGCGGAACTGGCAGCGGGAGCCACCGGCCCGACCGACCTGGCCGCGAAGCAGCAGCGCCTGGCTGACGCCAAGGCTGAGGCCGCTCGCCTGCGGCAACGGGCGCGGTCAGCGAAGGAAGCCCGCCAGCAGGTGGAGCGGCAGTTTGAGGAAGCCGGCATGGGTCAGGGCAGCCGGGATGTGGCTGGCGCGGAACGCGTGGCCGCCGCCACGCAGGCGGAGCTGGAGAAAGGCCGCGAGACACTTGTGCCGCGCATTGAAGCGGGCCGCCGGGAGATCGCCAACAAGGCCGCCGAGCGCGAGCTTCGCCGCCCCGGCACGGCGATGGCTGACCTTGCTCCGGTGCTGGAGGCCCAGCGGAAGGAGCTGGATCGGTTGCGCGTTGCCGCCTCCGATCCAGGGCGGGTGGCGGCCGGGGCCGCGCCGTTGACAGACGCGCAATTCGGAGCCGTGCTTACGGCCTCGAATGCGGCCGCCGACATTCTGAACCAGGTGGACGCCTTGCGCTCCCGCCTGCCTGAGCTTTCCCAGGCTGCCAAGAACGACCCCGCCAAGGCCAAGGAACTGGCCACGCTGCTCTCCAACATCCAAAAGCTTCACGCACAAGTGGCCGCCATCCTTCAGGGCATTTCCCAGACGGCCACCCCCGCGCCGCTGAACCCCGGCATTGGCATGCCCGGTGCGCAGCCACCGGCCAATCCACCGCAGGCAGAGCAGCCCGGCCGGCAACCCTCTCCCGAGTCAACCGCACGCCAACGCGAAATTTTGGAAGGCCGCCTGCGCCGGGACGAGGCAAACCTTGAGAACACCAACGATCCGGTTCTCCGCGAGGTCTATCAGCGCAAGATTCGCGAGCTGCAACGCCAGTTGGAAACGCTCGTGGTTGACTTCAGCCCGTTGGAAAGGGCCGTCCAGACCATGGTGGTGAACTTTCGTTCGGAGATCAGCGAAACCGCCAGGCTCATGGAGGATGCCGCAACGCGTGCCAATAACACCCGCGCATGAACACGAGCCACGCCAGACAAAAGCAGGAGCACCCCGGATTGCTGACCGTCCGGCTTGAACTCGCAACCTCGCCCGAAATGCAGGCGCCTTGTCCGCCCAAGAATTGGATCGGAATGATGCTCCTGCACCGGTTGCTCAAAGTCAGCCTGACGGCCCGGCTTGCGGAGCCCCCGAAGGTCGTATGCTGGGGCGAGCTGACTCATTCCCGTTGCCTCATCTCCGCTTGCAACCTGCACGCCGCGCTGGAGGTGGTGATCGGCGAGTTGCGCGGGCTGGGCCTGCTGGGATTCGCCCATCTGGCCTGGCTGGACGTGGATGAAAATGTCTGGCGCACGCATCCCGCCGGATGGCCCGGCCCTGACTTGCTTTCCGACGCGGTGCTGGACCGTGTCGGTGCGCAGGCAGCGCGGGAAGAGTTTCTGTCGATAGCTGCGCTCCTGCACGCGAGCGCCGCCCGCATCGCCCGCGAAGCCGGCGGGCGCACTGACCCCCCGCGTCAATAGCGCCAGAATCAGCGGGTTTTGTGAACGCCACGGCCAGTGGCGGGGTTCTTTATTGCCTAGATGCTTTGGAAATCCAGCCGGTGCGATTTGAACAAGTGGGCCGCGAAGTTACAGTGAGCGGCACCCGCCCCGTTCCCACTTTGGAATTTGGCTTCCCCAACCCTCGCCGGTCTGGCTCCATCTGCGCCCTCAACGGGAAGAGCTGAAGCTGGCTCAAGGCTCGGGCGGACGGCTGATGCCGCAACCCGCGCGCGAACTGTCAATCCAGCCGGCCGGCCCGCCTGTTTACAAACATGACCACACCAACCGTCTCCCCCCCTGCCCTGCCCGTCGTCATCCTCAAGCCCCGCGAGGCCGACCGCGTCGTCGCCGGGCACCCGTGGATCTACGCGGGCTCCGTGATGTATGCGGCCCCCACGCTCAAGGACGGAGACCTCGTCGAAATCCGCGACCATCGCAAACACTGGCTGGGCATCGGACTCTTCAACTCCCAGTCCAAAATCCAGGTCCGCCTGCTGACCCCGGAGCATGTCGAGATCAACCAGGCCTTCTTTGAAGAGCGCATCCGCGCGGCGCTGGCGGTGCGCCAGCGGCACTTCCCCGGGGCCACTTCCTTCCGCGTCGTGAACGCCGAGAGCGACTACCTCAGCGGCCTCATCGTGGACAAATACGAGGACGTGCTCGTCGTGCAAACCTCCTCGCTCGGCATGGACCTGCGCAAGCCGCTGATCGTGGCCGCGCTGAAAACCATCTTCCAGCCGCGCACCATCGTCGAACGCAACGAGATGGCCTCCCGCAAGTTTGAAGGCCTGCCCGACTCGAACGCCGTGCTGGAGGGCTCGCTCGAGGGCCCGGTGACCGTGCAGCTCAATGGGCTGAAGTTTGAAACCGACCTGCGGGCCGGCCACAAAACCGGCCTCTACCTCGACCAGCAGGCCAACTACCAGCGCACGGCGGAACTCATCGCGCTGACTCCACAGGCCAACGTGCTGGACTGCTTCAGCTTCCTCGGCGGGTTCGCCCTGCATGCCGGCCGCGCCGGAGCCGCGCGCGTGCACGGCTTGGACCAGAGCGCGGAAGCAGTGGCCGCCGCCACCCGCAACGCCGCCGCCAACGGCCTCACGGAGCAATGCACGTTCGAGCAGGCCAACGTGTTCGACTGGCTCAAAGCCCAGACCACGGTGGGCCCGCACGAGAAACTGGTGCCCAAGTTCGAGGCCATCATCCTCGATCCGCCCTCCTTCACGCGGAACCGCGCCTCGGTGCCGGACGCCCTGCGCGGCTACAAGGAAATCCACCTCCGCGCGCTCCGGTTGCTGAAGCCGGGCGGGCTGCTGGCCACCTTCTGCTGCTCGCACCATGTGGACAGCGCAACCTTCCAAGATGTGATTCTCTCGGCCGCCTTTGATACTCGTCGCGTGCTCCGGCGGGTGGCCACCTTCGGTCAATCACCAGATCACCCGGTCATCCCGAGCATCCCCGAAACCGAGTATCTGAAGGGCTTTGCCTTCGAAGTCGTGCGGTAGGCCGCGGTTTCGCCCCCTGAACCCGGAAAGGGAACGGGCAGGAAAATTTGGGGCAGGAAGATTTTCCATCCCATTTTCCTGACCCAATTCCATTTCATGGGCAGCCACCACCAACCGAAGGCCGCGCATTGGGACCGTGAACCCGTGCCGGCGACTTGCAGTCGCCGCGTTTTGCGGGTGGCTGGCTCGGGTCAGCCCCGAACTTCAGCGACCCACAGACGGCGACTACAAGTCGCCGGCACAAGTTCATGGAGATTGGGAGTTTCCACGGCTTTGAGCTTTGTCGGGCGAAGGCTTCGCGGCAAACTCGCGCGCGATGGCAATTCGCTTGGACCAAATCCTGGTAGCCCGCGGGCTGTGTGACAGCCGTGAGAAAGCCAAACGCGCCGTGATGGCGGGCCAGGTGCTCGTCAACGGCCAGATCGCCCGCAAGCCCAGCGATCCGGTGCGCGAGGCGGACGCGGTGGAACTGGCGGCGACGGAGAAATTCGTCAGCCGCGGCGGGCACAAGCTCGAACACGCGCTGGAGCACTTCCGCCTCGAAGCCAGCGGTTTGGCCTGCCTCGATCTCGGCGCTTCCACGGGCGGATTCACCGACTGCCTGCTGCAACGCGGTGCGGCGCGCGTCGTGGCCGTGGATGTCGGCCAAGGCCAGCTCGCGTGGAAGCTGCGCAACGATCCGCGCGTGGTGGTCATGGAGAAGACCAACGCCCGCGACCTCTCGGTGGAAAAGCTCGCCGCCGCCGGAGCCCCGGCGACCGCGTTCCCCCTGATCGTGGCCGACTGCTCGTTCATTTCGCTGCGCAAGATTCTGCCCGCCGCCGTGAAGCTGCTGACTCCGGGCGGCCGCCTCGTGGCCCTGGTGAAACCGCAGTTCGAGGCCGGCAAGGCGGAGGCGGACAAGGGCGAAGGCGTCATCACTGACCCGGCGGTGCATGCGCGCGTGCTCGCGGAGTTGGAGGCGTTCGTGCGGGCGGAGCTGCCGGACATGGCCTGGCGCGGGGTGACGACCTCGCCGTTACTCGGGCCGGCGGGGAACAAGGAATTCCTGCTGCTGCTGGCGGATGTGCGCCCGGTGCGGTGACGCTCACGCCGATTTGGACTTTGCGATGCGGACACCGGAAAGGCACCGTTGCGCGCGGATGACTTACGCGGATGCCATGGCTTATCTGCACGGGCTGGCAATGTTCGGCTCGCGCTTCGGATTGGAGACGACCCAACGGCTGGCGGAGGCGGCGGGCAATCCCCAGCGGCGGTTGCGCTTCATCCATGTGGCGGGCACGAATGGCAAGGGCTCCACCTGCGCCATGCTGGAAAGCATCTACCGCGCGGCGGGCTTGCGCGTCGGCTTGTTCACCTCGCCGCATCTGGTCTCCTTCCGCGAGCGGCTGCAGGTGAACCGGCAATTGATCAGCGAGGCGGATGTGGCCCGACTGGTGCAGGAGGTGCGCAAGGATCAGCGCTCCGGGCTGGACCAAAGCCACCCGCCCACGCTCTTCGAGTTCGTGACGGTGATGGCACTGCGCTACTTCGTCGAGCAACGGTGCGATCTGGTGATCTGGGAGACCGGGCTGGGCGGGCGGCTGGACGCCACCAACATTGTCACCCCGCTCGCCAGCGTGATCACCAACATCGCACTGGACCATCAGCAGTGGCTGGGTGACACGCTGGCCAAGATCGCGGCGGAGAAGGCTGGCATCATCAAGCCCAACGTGCCTGTCTTCACCGGCGCGGACGCCCCGGAGGCTGAAGCGGTCATCCGCTCGACGGCGGAACAAAACCACGCCCCATTCACCGCAGTCACCCGCGCGCTGGCCACAGACGCATCCGCCGGGAATCCTTTGGTCTTGCCGCTGCCAGGGGCGCACCAACGCCGCAACGCCGCCCTCGCGATGGCCGTGGTGGCAGGACTTCAACCACAGCTCCCAGTGAGCCATGCGGCATTACGGCGTGGACTGGCGACCGTGCATTGGGCGGGGCGCTTCCAGCGTGCGCAGATCGGCGGACGCGAGTTCGTGCTGGATGGGGCGCACAATCTCGACGGCGTTCAGGCCCTGGCCACCGCGCTCCGGGAAACCTTCCCGCATCAGCGCCTCGCTCTGGTGCTGGGGATGCTTGCGGACAAGGATTGGGAATTGATGGCGGCCACGCTGGCCCCACTGGGACTTCGCTTCGCCACCGTGCGCGTCAGCAGCGCCCGCTCACTGGAACCAGCCTTGCTCGCCGCCGCCTTGCAACGCGCCCATCCGCTCGCCCAGGTCAGCGCACATGCGACCGTGGCCGAGGCACTGGCAGCGGTGGGCACCGAACAGAAGGTGATAGTGGCTGGATCGCTCTACCTGATCGGCGAGGCGCTGGAGCAACTGGGACTGGCCACCGTGCCCGGCGAGCGGGAACTGAACGAGTGGCAGCCGGCCCGGTGAAGCCCGGCGGTGGACCGCATGGCCGGAACCATGCAGTTGCCGATCGGGTCGGGTGCCGGGGATTGCGCCCCGGCACCCTCCCACACCACCGGACGTGCGGTTTTCCGCATCCGGCGGTTGAACGCAGCGGCCCTTTACACGGGGGCCGCAAAATCCG
>Ga0255204_1000166_pt1 | contig 21837 bp, 24 predicted proteins | sample Miss_Colum_RepC__2_FD_188418 | JGI IMG/M metagenome (GOLD analysis project Ga0255204, IMG submission 188418) | Freshwater microbial communities from Mississippi River, Louisiana, United States - Miss_Colum_RepC_8h | ecosystem: Environmental > Aquatic > Freshwater > River | place: USA: Louisiana... | reverse complement strand
AGTGCCATTATTAAATGGAACTATTCCGCACCCAGTTCAAGGTGAAAAAGCAGCCGGAGTTATTTTGCTTCGCCCAGCATCACCAGGTACTGGTGTAATCGCTGGTGGTCCAGTTCGTGCCGTACTTGAGTGCGCTGGCATCACAGATGTATTAACAAAATCTTTAGGATCTGGAAATCCAATCAACATGGTGCACGCAACTGCGGCAGCATTGAAGATGTTGGAAAATCCATCTGCGATTGCAGCTCGTCGAGGTCGCCCACTTGAAGATGTTGCACCTGCTGCGATTACTCGTTTGATTGCAGAGCAAGTAAAGGTTGGTGCCTAATGCCAAGATTAAAAGTTACTCAAATTAGATCTAAGGTTGGAAATCCACCAGATCAACGAAATACTCTTCGCTCCCTTGGTTTAAAGCGAATTGGTGATGTAGTTGTGAAGGAAGATCGACCAGAGATTCGTGGCATGGTTTACTCCGTGCGTCATTTAATTGCAGTTGAGGAGGTTGAATAACAATGGTGCTTAAGGTTCATCATTTACGTCCAGCTCCAGGAGCTAAGAAAGCTAAGACTCGTAAGGGTCGCGGTGAAGCTTCTAAGGGAAAGACAGCTGGTCGAGGCGGCAAAGGAACACGTGCACGTAACGTAGTTCGTGCTGGATTTGAAGGCGGTCAGTTGCCATTAGTTATGCGCTTGCCAAAACTTCGCGGATTTAAGAATCCAGAAAGAATTGAGTATCAGGCGGTAAATATTTCAACTATCAACTCACTTTACCCAAAGGGTGGCGATGTAACAGTTGAGGATTTAGTTAAAAAGGGTGCAGCCCGTAAAGGTCATCCAGTTAAAGTACTTGGCAACGGTGATATTTCAGTAAAAGTTTCCGTTGTTGCTCACGCATTTTCATCATCAGCTACTGCAAAGATTTCAGCTGCTGGCGGATCTGCAAAGACTCTTTAATACTTAAAGATTAGATAGAAGGGAGAAGAACTTGTTAGCAGCATTTGGTAAGGCATTTAAGACGCCTGATTTGCGTAAGAAGATTATCTTCACTCTTTCTATTATGGCCCTATTTAGATTGGGCTCAGTAATTCCAACTCCTGGAGTTTCCTATGTGAATGTGCAGGAGTGTTTAGCAACTGCAAACACTGGTGGCTTATTTGGTCTGATCAACCTATTTAGCGGTGGCGCTTTGCTTCAACTTAGCGTTTTTGCTCTCGGCATCATGCCTTACATCACCAGCTCAATCATTGTTCAGTTGTTAACTGTTGTTATCCCTCGGTTTGAAGCTTTAAAGAAAGAGGGACAATCTGGAACTGCCAAGCTAACTCAATACACCCGTTACTTAACAATTGGTCTGGCAATTTTGCAATCAACGGGCTTGATTGCAGTTGCTCGTATTGATGGTCGAATTTTCCCTAATTGCGCACTGCCAATTATTCCTGATACCTCATGGCAAAGAATTATCACCATGATCGCAGTTATGACTGCTGGTACCTCAGTAATTATGTGGTTAGGTGAATTGATCACAGATCGTGGCGTTGGTAATGGTATGTCGATCTTAATTTTCACTTCGATTGCTGCAACCTTCCCAGGACAACTTTGGTCCATTCGCCTACAAAAGGGCTGGTTTGCATTCCTATTTATTATGGCAGTTGGAGTATTAATCGTTGCAGCAGTGGTATTCGTAGAACAGGCACAACGACGTATTCCAGTTCAGTATGCAAAGCGTCAAGTAGGACGTCAGCAATACGGTGGAACTAGCACCTATATTCCAATCAAGGTAAACCAATCTGGTGTTATCCCGGTAATTTTTGCATCCTCACTTTTGTATATACCTTCTTTAATTGTTAACTTCAGCGGAAGCCAAGCAGGGTGGGCAACGTGGGTTTCAAAGAACTTAGTAAATGGCGATAACTTCTTCTATATCGGTGTATATGCAGCATTGATCGTCTTCTTTACCTACTTCTATGTTGCAATTACTTTCAATCCAGATGAGGTTGCCGACAATATGAAACAGTATGGTGGTTTTATTCCAGGCATTAGAGCTGGCAGACCAACCTCTGAGTACCTGCAATATGTATTATCAAGAATTACCGCACCTGGTTCGCTTTATCTTTCAATCGTTGCGATCATTCCTTTTATCGCATTGATTTTGTTCCAGGCTTCACAAAACTTCCCATTTGGTGGAACTGCTATTTTGATCGTTGTTGGTGTTGGTCTAGATACTGCCAAGCAGATTGAATCTCAACTACAACAACGTTCCTATGAGGGGTTCTTGCGCTAATGCGATTAATCCTGGTTGGACCACCAGGTGCTGGTAAAGGAACACAAGCAGTTCATCTAGCTGCCCATTACAAAATTCCACATATCTCAACCGGTGATATTTTCCGTGCTAATTTAAAAAATGGCACCGAGCTTGGCAAACAAGCACAAAGTTTCATGGATCGCGGTGAGTTAGTGCCAGATTCAGTCACTAATGAAATGGTTAGAGATCGACTTGGAAATAATGATGTGGCCAATGGCTTTTTACTAGATGGTTTTCCACGTAATACCAATCAAGCCCAAGTTTTAGATCAAATCTTGGTAGAAAAGAAAATGCCATTGGATGCGGTACTGGAACTAAAAATTGATAATGCTGAAATTGTTAAACGATTATCTGGTCGTCGCACCTGTCGTGGATGTGGTGCCTCATCCCATGTTGAATTTGAAAAGCCAAAGGTGGCCGGAGTTTGCGATAAGTGCCAAGGTGAGCTTTATCAACGAGAGGATGACAAAGAAGAGGTGGTTACTCGCCGGCTTGAGATCTACTCCGATCAAACTGCGCCAATTGTTGAGTTTTATAAATCAGCTGGGCTATTAAAAATTATTTCAGCCCTTGGTGATGTATCTGAGATTACCAAAAAAGCTATTTCAACCTTAGGTTAGTAATTATGGCAATTGAGGTTAAAGATCTATCGCAATTAAAGTTAATGCGAAAAGCAGGGTTAGTTGTTGCTGATACTTTGAAATTACTTAAACAATCTGCCCAAATCGGAATGACTACTTTGGAACTAGATGAGATTGCCGCAAATAATCTAGCTAAACATGGAGCAACATCATCCTTTTTGGGTTATCACGGATTTCCCGCTGTTATCTGTGCTTCAGTAAATGAAGAGGTAGTGCATGGAATTCCAAACAAAAGAAAATTAGTATCAGGCGATGTTTTATCAATTGATTTTGGCGCCATAGTTGATGGCTGGCATGGTGATGCTGCCATCTCATTTGGTTTAGGTGAGGTGGAAGCGGCTAATCAAAAGTTAATGGATGTTTGCGAAGAGTCGATGTGGCGTGGAATTGCCGCAGGTAAAAAAGGTGCCAAGCTAACTGATATCTCAGCTGCGATTGAAGGTTATATAAATTCACAAGGTAAGTATGGAATTTTGCGTGAGTATGGCGGGCATGGCATTGGCAGCGCGATGCATCAGGAGCCACATATATTAAATTTTGGACCAGCAGGCAATGGGCCTGAGTTAGTAGTTGGCATGGCACTTGCGATCGAACCAATGATTACCAGAGGACATGAGCGCACTAAAGTGTTAAGCGATGATTGGACAGTTGTCTCACATGATTCATCAACTGGTGCACATTTTGAACATACCTACACAATCACTCCCGATGGCAAAATCTTTGTGTTAACCGCCGAAGATGGTGGAAAAGAGCAGCTTGCCAGATTGGGTGTTGAAGTCTCAGATTTGCTCTAGGTGGATGCGGATTTTCCCGCATAGATCCCAAGCTCTTTGAGCGGATTTTTCTTTTTTCCCCACCCCGCCTAAACTATCCCTCCTGCCTCGCAAGGGGTAAACCTAATTTAGAACAGATAAGTAGGTATCGCTTGGCCAAGAAAGACGGTGCAATTGAAATCGAAGGCACTGTTGCTGAAGCACTACCGAACGCAATGTTCCGAGTTGAGTTAACAAATGGACACAAAGTTTTAGCACATATCAGCGGAAAGATGCGACAGAACTACATTCGCATTTTGCCCGAGGATAAAGTGATCGTAGAACTTAGTCCGTATGACCTCACCAGAGGTCGAATTATTTATCGTTACAAATAAATAATTTTTAATCTTTAAGTTGTTAGAAAGGTAATCGTGAAGGTCAAACCTAGCGTGAAAAAGATTTGCGACAAGTGCAAAGTCATTCGTCGTAATGGTCGCGTTATGGTGATCTGCGACAACCTACGTCATAAACAACGTCAGGGTTAAATAAAAAAACGCGTGATGTGACTTAATTAAGGTCAAACTTAATTAAGACCCTCAGTCCGAAAGGCTGGGGCCAGGTGAGAAATTATCTGGAGGCATTGCGAAGGACCTTTCGGATAAAAGAAACAGGTTAGCGATATGGCACGTCTTGTTGGTGTCGATCTTCCCCGCGAAAAGCGTGTTGAGGTCGCACTTACCTATATTTTTGGAATGGGCCTTACCCGTTCGCAGGCAACTCTTGCCGCAACTGGTATTTCACCAGACACCAGAGTGAAAGATTTACAAGAGCCAGATTTGGCAAAGCTTCGTGAATTCATTGAAGCAAATTACAAAATTGAGGGTGATCTTCGTCGAGAGGTCGCTGGCGACATCCGCCGTAAAGTTGAAATTCAAAGCTACCAAGGATCACGTCACCGTAAGGGATTACCGGTCCGCGGACAACGTACTCACACCAACGCTCGTACTCGCAAGGGTCCACGTGTTGCAATTGCTGGTAAGAAGAAGGAGACCAAGTAATGGCCGCCGAAAAGACTAAGCCAGCAAAGGAAGCAGCAAAGGCTGCACCTAAGAAAATTAAAGCACGTAAGAAGGATAAGAAAAATGTTGCCTTCGGACATGCTTATATCAAGAGCACTTTCAACAACACCATTGTTTCAATTACCGATCCTGCAGGTGGTGTAATTGCATGGTCATCATCGGGTCAAGTTGGATTTAAAGGTTCTCGTAAATCAACTCCCTTTGCTGCGCAAATGGCAGCTGAGGCTGCTGCTCGCAAAGCAGCTGAGCATGGTTTAAAGAAGGTTGATGTATTTGTTAAGGGACCTGGTTCAGGCCGGGAAACTGCAATTCGTTCATTACAAGCAGCAGGTCTTGAGGTTGGAGCCATCGCAGATGTAACTCCAGCACCTCATAACGGTTGCCGTCCCCGTAAACCACGTCGAGTATAAGGAAAGGGAGAAAACTATGGCTCGCTATACCGGTGCAGATTGCAAAAGATGCCGTCGCGAAAAAGTAAAGCTCTTCCTTAAGGGCTCCAAATGTGATGGACCAAAGTGTCCAATTGAGTCACGACCATATCCACCAGGACAACATGGTCGCGCTCGCTCAAAGGATTCTGAGTACTTACTACAGATGCGTGAGAAGCAAAAGTGTGCACGTATTTACGGAATTCTAGAAAGACAATTCCGTGGTTACTACGAAGAGGCTAACCGTCTGCAAGGTAAGACTGGTGAAAACCTTTTGGTACTACTTGAAACTCGTTTAGATAACGTAGTTTTCCGCGCTGGCTTTGCAAAGAGTCGTGACATGGCACGTCAGTTAGTTCGCCACGGTCACTTCCTAGTAAATGGCAAGAGCGTAAATATTCCATCATTTCGTGTAACGCCAATGGATGTAATTGATGTTGTGCCAGATTCACTGGACACCACACCATTCATTGTTGCTAGCGCTGAGCTTGGTGAGAAAGCAGTTCCAGCATGGATGGAGGTTGTGGGATCAAAGATGCGAATCCTGATTCACGCAATCCCAACCCGCCCAATTATTGATACTCAGGTACAAGAGCAACTAATCGTTGAGCTTTACTCCAAGTAATCAAGTAATTAAAGCAGTAAAGATTTACCGCAATAAAAACTAAATATCGTAAGCCAACCGGAAGATCAAATAGAGGGTCTTCCAGAACATACGGAGGAATACAGTGCTAATTGCACAACGCCCCATCCTCACTGAGGAAGTAGTAAGCGAATACCGTTCACGGTTCATTATTGAGCCACTAGAACCAGGTTTCGGTTACACCCTTGGTAATTCGATTCGTCGCACCTTGTTATCTTCAATTCCAGGAGCAGCTGTTACTGGTATTCGAGTAAACAATGCGTTGCATGAGTTCACAGCTCTTGAAGGTGTGAAAGAGGATCTAACTGAGATCGTCTTAAACATCAAAAACCTTGTTTTATCTTCAGATAATGATGAGCCATCACTTCTTTACATCCGTAAGAATGGTGAAGGAATTGTTACTGGTGCAGATGTTGCAGCTCCAGCTGGTGTGCAGGTGCACAACCCAGAGCTACACATTGCTACCTTAAACTCAAAGGCAAAGTTTGAGATTGAATTAACAGTTGAGCGCGGTCGTGGTTACATCACCGCTGTTCAAAACAAACAAGCAGGAGGCGAGATTGGTCGAATTCCAGTTGACTCTATTTACTCACCTGTATTGCGGGTTACCTACAAAGTTGAAGCAACTCGTGTTGAACAACGAACTGACTTCGATCGATTAGTTGTTGATGTTGAGACTAAGCGATCAATGAAGCCAGCTGATGCCATGGCATCTGCCGGAAAGACATTGGTTGAGTTGTTTGGTTTAGCACGTGAATTAAATGCGAACGCTGAAGGTATTGAGATGGGTCCTTCCATTCAAGATGCAGCACTAGCTGCTGATATGGCACTTCCAATCGAAGATCTTGATCTAACTGTTCGTTCATATAACTGCTTAAAGCGCGAAGGTATTCACACTGTTGGTGAGTTGCTTTCACGTTCTGAAGCAGATCTAATGGATATTCGTAACTTCGGCTCCAAGTCAATTGATGAGGTTAAGGCGAAATTACAATCTATGGGAATGCAGTTAAAGGACAGCCCAGCTGGATTTGATCCAACTAAGCATGCTAATTATGGAAGCAACGTTGATGATGAACTTGTCGACGCTGAAGAGGTCTAGGAGAGAATATGCCAAAGCCAAGTAAAGGCCCACGTTTAGGAAGTGGACCAGCACATGAGAAATTATTGCTGGGCACACTCGCTGCGCAACTTTTCGAAAAAGGAAAGCTGACCACAACTGAAGCAAAGGCAAAGCGTCTTCGTCCATTAGCAGAGCGATTAATCACTCATGCAAAAAAGGGTGATCTTGCAGCTCGTCGTCGCGTTATGGCCAGGATCTCTAGCAAATCTGTGGTGCACACATTGTTTACAGATATTGCAAAAAGATTTGAAGCCCGTGATGGTGGCTACACCCGCATAACCAAAATCGGTCCACGCAAAGGTGACAATGCACCAATGGCAGTAATCGAAATGGTTGAAGCAGGCATGCCAGCTAAAAAGGTTGCAAAAAAAGCAGCAGCGAAAGCTGAGTAATAACGCAAACCAAAAATTAAGATTATGACTAAACCCACTCTTGAAGTTAAGAGTGGGTTTTCTCGTTTAAGAGTTGATTTAACTTATGACGGAACGCACTTTTCTGGCTGGGCTAAACAACCTGGGCTTCGAACTATCCAAGAGGATTTTGAAACTGCACTTTCAACTTTAACCAGAGGTGACGTATCAACCATAGTTGCCGGGCGAACTGATGCAGGTGTGCATGCAAAACATCAAGTATTACATGTTGATTTACCAGAAGATACCGAGGTAGAAAACTTAGCATTTAGGCTAAATCAATTATTGAAAGCAGATGTGAGGGTGCTAGCTGCAACTTGGGCGCCACTTAATTTTCATGCCAGATTTGGCCCAAATTCGCGCACTTATCAATACAAGATAGTTGATGGTGGAAAAGTTACCGCACCTCTTGATCGTCACGACAGCGTTTCTTGGTTTCGCTCACTTGATATAGATCTAATGAATGAAGCATCTAAATCAATACTTGGCGAGCATGATTTTTTCACATTTTGTAAACATCGTGAAGGAACTAGCACTATAAAGAAATTACTTGAATTTAATTGGCATCGGGATGAGAAGGGTTTAGTAGTTGGCCAAATTACCGCAAACTCCTTTGGCTATAACATGGTTAGAAATTTAGTAGGAGCCGCAGTTTGTGTTGGTGAAGGCAGATTTGAACCAACGTGGATGAAAAAAACCTTAGAGCAGCGAGTGCGAATTTCAGATAGTTATGTCTTTCCAGCAAAAGGTTTAACTCTGATAAAAGTTGATTTCCCACCAGCGGATCAATATTTGGCTAATTACAACGATTATCATCAGCATCAGCTGGGGCAAGAGAATGAGGGTGATTTCTAAGCGGGACCAGGATGCGGTTTTGACCTAATCCCACACCTGAAGGTAATCTTTGGCCTCTGGAAATGACCCAATCGGGACAATCCTTAGCAATAAGAAAGGCAGATGCTCGTGCGCACATTTACACCTAAAGCTGGTGAGATCACCCGTAGTTGGTATCTCATTGATGCTCAAGATGTTGTGCTCGGACGTCTTGCTACCCATGCAGCAAATTTATTGCGAGGAAAACATAAGACAACTTTTGCTCCCCATATGGACATGGGTGATTTTGTAATTGTTATCAATGCTGACAAAGTTGCATTGACTGGCTCAAAGAGCTCACAAAAATTTGCCCACCAACACTCTGGTTATCCAGGTGGTATGACCTCAACTGTTTACTCAGATATGTTTGAAAAGTTTCCAACCCGCGCCGTTGAAAAAGCAATCAAGGGAATGTTGCCAAAGAATTCAGTTGGTCGTTCAGCAGCAACTAAGTTAAAGGTTTATGCAGGTAGCGAGCATCCACATGCAGCTCAAAACCCAAAGGTTTTTGAGTTCAATCAAGTTTCCCAGATTTCCAAGAAATAAAATAGGAGAAAAATGTCAGAGGAGCAATTGGATACAACAGATGAGGCACTGCCAACCTCATACTCATCCAGCACACCAGCACCTGCTACCAATCGCAAGGCAATTACTGCCCCAGGTGGTGGCGTTGGTCGTCGCAAGGAAGCTGTTGCCAGAGTTCGCTTAGTTCCAGGAACTGGTCGTTGGGTAGTCAATGGCAAGCCACTTGAGGTTTACTTCCCAAACAAAGTTCACCAACAATCTGTCGCTGAACCCTTTAAGACTGTTGGCGCAGAGGGCACATACGATGTGTTTGCACGCATCAACGGCGGCGGAACCTCAGGCCAAGCCGGAGCTCTTCGTCTTGGTGTTGCTCGTGCATTAAATGAAATTGATGCTGATGCTAACCGACCAACCTTGAAGAAGGCTGGCTTCTTATCTCGTGATGCACGTGTAATTGAACGCAAGAAGTACGGCCTAAAGAAGGCACGTAAGCGTTCTCAATACAGCAAGCGTTAATTTCTTAGTCGCTAAAAAATCAAATATGGCCCTCTTCGGCACCGACGGTGTACGAGGTGTTGCAAATGTTGATCTCACAGCTGAACTTGCCGTTGATTTAGCAATCGCTGCCGCACATGTTCTAGGTGAAATTGGTGCATTTGCAGGACATCGGCCAAAAGCAATTGTTGGCCAAGACTCTCGTGCCTCTGGTGATTTTTTAGAGGCAGCAATAGTTGCTGGCTTAACAAGTGCTGGAGTTGATGTTTACCGAGTTGGCGTGCTGCCAACACCTGCTGTTGCATTCTTAGTTAAAGAAAGTAATGCCGATCTAGGCGTGATGATTAGTGCCTCCCATAATCCGATGCCAGATAATGGAATTAAGTTTTTTGCAAAAGGTGGGGATAAATTAGCTGATCAAGTTGAGGCCCAAATCGAAGCTAGGTTAGGTGAGCCTTGGGATCGACCAACTGGGTTAAATGTGGGTCGAATTGTTTTAGATGATAGGGCTAAAGAAAGATATGTAGAGCATTTATTGGCAACCATTTCAACTAAGTTGACTGGCTTAAATGTAATTGTGGATTGCGCAAATGGCGCAGCCTCAACTGTTGCACCAATTGCTTATGAAAAAGCAGGGGCTAGGGTCAAAGCAATATCTGCTACACCAACTGGCTGGAATATAAATGAAAATTGTGGCTCTACCCATTTAGATAATTTAATTAGTGAGGTTAAAAAATCTGGTGCTGATTTAGGAGTTGCCCATGATGGGGATGCTGACAGATGTTTATTAGTTGCCAAAACTGGCGAGGTAATTGATGGCGATCACATATTAAATATTTTAGCCTCATCTTATTTAACAGAAGGAAAGTTAAATAAAAAAACTGTGGTCGGAACTGTAATGAGCAACTTAGGATTTATAAAGTCGATGGAGAGTTTAGGAATTCAATTTGAAAAAACTGCAGTTGGCGATCGCTATGTATTGGAGAAGATGTTAGAAAATGATTACAGCCTAGGTGGTGAGCAATCTGGCCATGTGATTATGCGCCAATTCTCAAATACTGGTGATGGCTTACTTACTGCATTACAGGTAATGCAGGTTATGGCTAAATCTAAGAAATCATTGTTAGAGCTAGCAACAACCATGGAAAAATACCCACAAGTTTTAATTAATGTTAAAGATGTCAATAAAGATAAATTGTCTTCCTCAGTAAAAATTAAGGATGCAATCTCTTCTGCTGAGCAAGAATTAGGTAAAAATGGCAGAGTCTTACTTCGTGCATCAGGAACAGAAGCACTTGTTCGAGTAATGGTTGAGGCAAATGAATTGGATTTGGCTCAAAAAATCGCAGAATCTTTAGCGCAACTAGTAAGATTAGAGCTCAAGTAAGTTAAAGGAGTTTTATAAATGTGCGGCATTGTTGGCTACACCGGTAAAAACTCCGCACTAAATCCAGTAGTAGAAGGTCTTCGAAGACTTGAGTACCGTGGTTATGACTCAGCTGGCATAGCTCTTCCAACCGAAATTGGTAAACCGTTATATATTGAAAAACGAGCTGGTAAGTTAAAAAACTTAGAAGAGGCTTTGGCTAAAACTCCAAATTCAACGAGCGGGATTGGCCACACCAGATGGGCAACCCATGGTGGACCAACTGATACCAATGCTCATCCGCACTTAGATAATGATGGAAAGCTGGCATTAATCCATAATGGAATTATTGAAAATTATGTTCAATTACGCGCTGAGCTAGAAAAGCGGGGCCATAAGTTTAAATCTGAAACCGATACTGAATCGGTTGTTCACTTATTAAGTGATGCTCGTAAAGAGAACAATGGTGATTTAGCTGCTGCAATGCGCCAAGTGTGTAAGCAATTAAAGGGTTCATTTACATTGCTGGCAATTCATTCGGATAATCCTTCACATATTGTGGGAGCAAGACGAAACTCACCATTAGTTGTTGGAGTAGGTAGTGGGGAGAATTTTCTAGCTTCAGATGTTGCAGCCTTTATTGCCCACACCAAGGTTGCACTTGAACTAGGTCAAGATGAGGTTGTTGAAATAACACCAACTTCAATAGAGGTAACTAATCTGGCAGGTCAAGTAGTTAAATCAAAGCAGTATGAGATTTCCTGGGATGCAAGTGCGGCAGAGCGCGGTGGATTTACCCACTTTATGTTGAAAGAAATTTATGAACAACCAAAGGCAATTTCAGATACTTTAATTGGTCGCTTAGAGGGACTAAATCTAAAATTGAAGTTTAAGAAGTTTGAAAAGATTGTAATTATTGCCTGCGGTACTGCATATAACGCCGGCTTAGTAGGTAAATATGCAATAGAAAAATGGGGACAAATTCCAGTAGATGTTGAGCTCGCCTCGGAGTATCGATACCGTGAGCCAAGTTTGGATAAAAAAACTTTGGTAATTCCAATCTCACAATCAGGTGAGACCATGGATACCTTAATGGCACTTCGTTATGCCAAGTCAAAAGGTGCCACAATATTTTCTGTTTGCAATACCAATGGATCAACCATTGGTAGAGAATCTGATGCAGTGCTATACACCCATGCAGGCCCTGAAATAGCAGTTGCCTCCACTAAAGCTTTTGCGACTCAATTAATTGCGATGTATTTAATTGGCTTAGAGATTGGCAAAAGTCTAGATAATTTAAGTAAAAAAGAGGTAAATGCAATTGTTGAACAGTTATCTGCATTGCCAGCAAAGGTTGAGCAGGTTCTAGAAACTGTAGAGCCGTTAAGAGAGTTAACTCGTAAATTTAAAGATGCACAGTCAGTATTATTTTTGGGTCGACATGTTGGATATCCAACAGCTCTTGAAGGAGCCTTAAAATTAAAAGAGCTCGCCTATATGCATGCCGAAGGTTTTGCTGGTGGTGAGTTAAAGCATGGACCGATCGCATTAATTGATAAAGGAACTCCAGTTGTGGCGATTATGCCGACTGAACACTCAGTTCTGGCAGAGAAGATGGCGAGCAATATTCAAGAGGTTAAGGCGCGAGGCGCAGTGGTAATTGCCATTAGTGAATTTGATTTTGTTGGCGCCGATCATTTAATTCGAATTCCAAAAATTGATCAACTATTACAACCAGTACTAGCAGTAGTTCCACTACAAGTAATTGCCTATGAGATGGCAGTTGCCCGTGGAAATGATGTTGATCAGCCCAGAAACTTGGCAAAATCAGTAACAGTTGAGTAAGAAAAATGCCTGAACAAAGAAAAAAGCAGATGAACTCTGCAATCAAGTTAACTTTTTTGTTTTTAGTTCTTTACGGCTTAGTGACTCAGCAGGTGTTAGCAAATACTTGGATAAGACGATTAGATGAGTGGATATATGAACGTGATTTTCTTTTAATCACTCCAGGTAAAACTCCAACTTTGGTGATGTTAGTTGATGATCTTGGGTTAAGGGGTGTGACTGCAATAATTCTGCTATTTACTGCAATTTTAATTAGCAGAAGATTTAAATCTTGGCGACCAATCAATCTCTCAATTCTTTCACTTCTACTTCTAAATCTTACGGTTGGGGTATCTAAATTAATGTTTGGTAGAACTAAGCCAAGTACTGGATTTGATTTAGTTTTCACCGACAGTGGTCTGTCATATCCAAGCGGGCACGCTGCAAATGCGATTTTAACCTGGGGAATATTTGCATATTTAATATTTAGATACTCACATAAGTATCCATTTGAAGGTATGCGATTAACTTGGTTTGTTGCCATTGTTACCACCGGGGTTTGTTTAGCATCTCTTTATCGAAACACGCATTGGTTTTCAGATCTATTGGGCGGATTGTTTATTGGCTCAGCATTACTTGTGGCGATCATTGCGGTCGACCGCTCGATTACCTCTGATCGCCAACCTTCCTAAATCAAAGTAGGCTTACTTAATTATGAGTCGCGCTCGGGCTGAGATTAATCTTGCAGCCATTGCTGAGAATTTAAATTTTATAAAGAGCAAAACCTCTGCTCAAGTTCTAGCTGTTGTTAAAGCAGATGCTTATGGACACGGGCTAATAAATGTGGCAAAGGCGGCTGAGAAGGCTGGCGCTGATTGGCTTGGCACCGCCCTGCTTGAAGAAGGAATTGCACTTAGAAATGGTGGGATTACAAAACCAATAATCTCTTGGCTTACACCCTTGGGAGAAGATTTTAAAACAGCCATAAATCTTGAAATTGATCTTTCAATCTCATCGATTGAACTTTTAAATGAAATTATCTTGGTTGGAAAATCTATTAACAAAGTACCAAGAGTTCACATTGAAATTGATACTGGAATGAATCGCGGTGGATTTGGTGATGAATGGGGATCTCTACTTCCTGAGATTGTAAGAGCAGTAAAGACGAATGAGATCAAAGCGATTGGAATCTGGTCGCACTTTGCACGGGCGGATGAGCCAAATGAGGTAATGAATTCAACCCAATTAGCTAAATTTGAGCAAAAGGTTAAACAACTAAGTGATTCAGGAGTTAACCTTGAGTTTATACATATCGCAAACTCTGCAGCAGCTTTAAGTAATAAAGCTGCTCATAAAAACATAATTAGATGGGGAATTGGTTTATATGGATTATCTCCTGATGTTACTAACATGGGAGATTCCAAATCACTTGGCTTAAAACCTGCAATGAAATTATTTGCCAAACTTCAACTTGTTAAATCAGTTAAAGCAGGTCAAAGTGTTGGATATGGTGGCACGGCTATAACAAAATCAGATACCAAACTTGGTGTTGTAACTCTTGGCTATGCAGATGGTGTTCCAAGAAATGCAAATAATTCGGCTGGTATTTATGTTGCAGGTAAGAGAGCTCCGATAATAGGTAGAGTTTCTATGGATCAATTTGTGGTCGATCTTGGCTTGGATTCCTTAGCAAAAACTGGGGATGAAGTGATTGTTTTTGGTGATGGTAGCCAGGGTGAGTACACAATTGATGAGTGGGCTAAGGCTTGCGCAACAATAAATTATGAAATCGTTACCCGAATTGGAGTTCGAGTGCCTAGAATCTACTCTCGTGAGTAACGTTAATTTGCTTTCAATTAAATCGTTATCAGTTTCATTTGGTGGCTTGAAGGCACTTTCCAATGTTAATTTGGATTTGAATGAAAATGAAGTAGTTGGATTAATTGGTCCAAATGGAGCAGGCAAAACAACTTTCTTTAACGCCCTCTCTGGTATAACGCAGGTGGAATCTGGAACACTTTCAATAAATGGTAAATCTCATAAATGGCCAAAGCCACATCAATTAATTGATTTAGGAATTTCGCGCACACTTCAAGGTGTTGGCTTATTTCCAGAGCTAACAGTGCTTGAGAATGTGATGATTGGCGATAATAAAAGTTCTAAGAGTGGTTTAATTTCTGGCGCACTTGGTTTAAGTCTTAAGGATGAAAAGAAATTACGCCAGCGAGCACTAACCGCGCTAGAGCGAGTATATGCATCAGGTATTGCCGATCAGCGGGCAGATTCACTTCCTTATCCGGTGACAAAGCGAGTAGCAATTGCTCGGGCATTAGTTTCTGAGCCAAAGATTCTTTTACTTGATGAGCCAGCGGGTGGACTGGGGGCGCAAGATATTGAGTGGATGAACTCACTTATTCATAACTTAGCTACTCAATGTTCAGTTATTTTGGTAGAGCATCATATGGATGTTGTTATGTCAGTCTGCGATCGTCTTTATGTTCTCAACTTTGGTGAAGTTATTTCATCGGGAGATGTTGAGAAAGTTAGGCGAGATCCAGCTGTTGTTGAAGCATATTTGGGGGTGAACAATTGAGCCTTATCGTTGAAGGTTTAACAATTGATCACGGCGCCATTAGAGCTATAAATAATGTCTCATTTAAAGTTCCACAAGGCCAACTGGCGGCAATCATCGGTGCAAATGGGGCTGGTAAAACCACATTGCTAAGAACCTTATCTGGCTTAAAGGATGCCTCCTCTGGGAGTGTTAGTTGGAATGGAGTTTCAATATTAGGTAAACGTGCTGAGGATTTAGCGCGCTCTGGAATTATGCATGTCTCTGATGGTAAATCTGTAATTGCAGAGTTAAGTGTGAAGGATAATTTAGCCTTAACTGGGCTTTGGCAAAAAGATAAAAAAGCTGTTACAGCTGCTACAAATGAGGTTATTGAACTTTTTCCAATTTTAGGCCAAAGAATGTCGCAATCTGCTGGATCACTCTCTGGTGGTGAGCGCCAGATGCTTGCCATCGGCAGGGCATTAATTGCCAGGCCAAAACTTCTTTTACTAGATGAACCATCCCTTGGACTTGCACCCCTTATTGTTGAACAGATCTTTCAAACCATAAAATCATTTGTTAAAAAAATGGATTTAACTGTGGTTTTAGTAGAACAAAATGCCATGGGTGCATTAAAGATTGCCGATGAAGGAATTGTTTTGAATTTAGGCTCTGTAGTTGCTGTTGATTCGGCAGAAAAACTACTCAATGATCCGGCAGTTCGCTCTGCCTACTTGGGGTTCTAAAGATGACTCAATTTATTACTACAGTACTTACCTCATTATCATCAGGAGCTATTTATGCATTAATGGCCCTAGCACTAGTTTTAGTCTGGAGATCAACGCGAGTAATTAACTTTGCCCAAGCCGGTCAAGCTGTATTAACAACCTATATTGGTTACACAGTTATCCAACGAACCGGTTCTTACTGGCTTGCTTTAGTTGTGGCAGTAATAAGTGGTGCAATTATCGGCGCAGTAATTGATAGATTCTTCATGAGGCCAATATTTAAACGGATTAAATCTGGACCGATTGTGATGATCGCACCAGTTGTTGCCACCCTAGGACTACTTGGAATTATTCAAGCAATTATTGGATTTATTTGGGGTCTAACTAATCAATCAATTGAAGCGCCGGTTTCAACTGGTGGATACAAGGTAATGGGAACTGTTATTGCATTTAGTAGCTACAACTTATTAGTTCTAGTTTTTGTTGCAATTGCAATGTTATTGCTGACTATATTGTTTCAGCGCACCAATATTGGCTTAGCACTGCGGGCATCTGCTTACTCACCTGAGATCGCAAGATTATCTGGAATTAAAGTTGATGCAGTTAGAACTTTAGGTTGGGCAATTGCAGGAGCATCCGGTGGTTTGGCTGGAATGCTTTATATTCCAGGTTACTTCTTATATCCAAATGCAATGGATCTACTACTTGTCTTTGGATTTGTTGCCGCAGTCATTGGAGGTTTAGAAAGTTTATTTGGCGCAGTAGCAGGTGCCATGCTTTTAGGCTTTGCAATTAATTTTTCGACAACCTATATCAGTCCTAAATTATTTTTCCCAACTGCATTTATCGTGCTAGTGCTGGTCTTGTTAATAAAACCATCTGGACTTTTTGCAGCAAAGAAAAGTCGGGGTGCTTAAATGAGCAAACAGATAAGTACTAAAAAACGAACACTTTTATTTGTTGCCTTTGGCTGGATGTTGTTAATCCTTGGTGATCGAGTGGGAGATCTTGAGTTATATCAAGGATCCTTTGTTGCAACCTATGCATTAGCAATTACCTCAATTATTTTGTTAACAGGCTACAGCGGACAGCTATCTTTAGGACAAAGTGCACTCATGGCAGTTGGTGCCTACGCTGGTGCGCTAACAATCTTTAATGCTGGCCTTCATCCAATTATTGGTTTATTGATGGCAGCTCTTGTAGCTGGAATATTTGGTTTGATTTTAGGTTTAATTGCAGCTCGATTAACTGGTCCCTATCTAGCTGGAACCACATTAGCGTTAGCAATTTCACTGCCAACTCTTGCAAATCAATTTCCAATCTTGGGAGCCGAAGAGGGAATTGTCTTTGATGTTGGACTTCCACCGGCAAGATTTGGTGAGGATTTTTCACAATACAAGTGGTTCTTCTGGATTAGTTGTCTTGCATCATTAATTATGGTTTGGTTTATTGCAAATTTACTTTCAACAAAGTACGGAAGAATTTTTAGAGCACTTCGCGATAATCCAATAGCAGCAGAACTATCAGGAATTAATGTTGGTCGATTAAAGGTGACCGCTTTTGCGATTAGCTCAGGGGTGGCCGGATTATCTGGGGGCTTGCTGGTAATGCTGATTAGCGGGGTCTCACCCAGCGCATTTCCGCTCAGCCTCTCCTTTGCCCTGCTCGGCGGGGCGGTTGTTACTGGCCTGTACAACCTAAAGGGTGTCATCCTTGGCGGGTTGGTGCTGGTTGCTATACCGGAAATCGCCGATTCGTTAGTATCCCGTATTGGAGGTTCGGAAGGATTTATAACAATCTTGCCTGGCTTCTTGGTGAGTGCGCTGCTGATCTTGGCAGTTGTCTTCACGCCAAATGGTCCAGGGCACTTAATAAAGAGGCACCATAAGAAATAAGAAGTTTTAACGTATAAACCTAGGGAAGGAAATAAATGATCAGAAACAAAAACATGAAGCGAGCTAGCCTCGTTTCAGCGGTGATTGCAACTGGCGCAATGGTGTTAAGCACCCTGCCAGCACAGGCTGCAACTCCGGGAGTTACTGCAAGTGAGATCAAGTTAGGTATCTCATCCCCACTAACTGGCTCAGCTGGACTTTCATACGGAAAGGTTCCAGGCGCAATGAAGGCGTACTTCAACTACATCAATGCAAATGGTGGAGTTTATGGTCGAAAGATCACTCTAATCAGCCGTGATGACAAGTACCTACCTACACTTGCTGCAACTCAAACCACTAACTTAGTTTTGAAGGACAATGTATTTGCTCTAGTCGGAGCTCTTGGAACTGCTACTCACTCAAAGGCTTACAAGGCAGCAGCATTAGCCAAGAACAATGTTCCTGATCTATTTATTAATACCGGTTACAGTGGTTTCACTGATAAGACCAAGTACCCAACAACATTTATGGTGCTACCTACCTATGCAATGGAAGCTAAAGTAATTGCAAAGGCAATTAAAGATAACTTCCCAGGTCAAGCAACATTCTTAGTGGCACAAGATGATGAGTTTGGTTCAGATGGTGTTGCTGGATTTACTACAGCAGGACACAAATTCTCAGCCGCTCCAATTCTTTACCCACAAGGCTCAATGACAGCAGCTCGTGCAGAGAGCGCATTAACTGCGTTAGGTGCAACTCCAGGCAAGCCAGTAGTTGTTCTATTTGGAACAACCGATGTAACTGCAACTATCCTGAAGGCGGCTGAAAAATTAGCCCTGACTACCAAGTTCACTTGGTATGCCGGATCTGTTGGTGCAGATGCAAATACATTACTTGCACTAGGTGTTAAGCCAGCCACTATTGATGGCGTAATTTCTGCAAGCTTTATGCCAGATGCTAAAGACATGACAGATCCTTATGTTAAGCAATTTGCAGATATCAACGCTAAGTACAACAAGGGAGTTACCTTTGATAACTACGTACTTGCAGCGATGAACTCAGCGATGCTAACTGTGCAAGCACTACGTGCTGCCGGTAAGAATCTAACTCGTGCAGGTGTGATCTCTGCTATTGAAAACAAGGGAGCTAAGTTTGCTAGCGCAGGTTTAGTGCCACTTGGTTACTCACCAACTAGCCGAATCGGTTACAACGGTTACTGGGTAAGCCAGTTAAACGCTAAGGGCGAAGGAAAGCCTTATGGCGGCAAACTAGTTATTTACTCAACTGATTCAGGTGCTGGAGCGGTTGAAGTATCAAACTTTGTTCGTCCAACAATGCCTAAGAATGGGATACCTACAAACTCATGAAAAATCTAAAACTAACTAAGGGCCTAGTTGCCCTTTCTACAGCTGCATTAATCGCAGCATTCACAGTAGCTGTACCAACAGTTGCTCGTGCTGCTGATGATTGCCAAGAGACAACCATTCTTTATGGCATCAAAGTTGTTGATATTGAAAAGTGCACCGGCACTGACGCTAACAAATCCAAGTATGAAATCATCATGCCAGCAAAATTCAATGGCACATTGATGGTTTACTCACATGGAATTCGTTATAACGTTAACCTGCCAGCAATTCCAGTAGTTGCTCCTAAAGGTTCACTAATTGATTACTCACCAGCAGTTTCTCCATCTGAAGAGGTTACTGCGGCACTTCTAGCGCAAGGTTTTGCGGTAGCAGGTGCTGGTGTCCAAACGCAGGGTTGGAACTTAGAAGAGGGCGTAGAAGCAGCTCTTCAGGTGATAACAATTGCCCGTGATAAGTATTCAAAGATCAGCAAGGTTGTGACCTGGGGTAACTCACTTGGTGGCTTAACTTCACAAGCACTTGCTGAACAATATTCAGGCGCAGTTGATGCAGCAGCCCCAATGTGTATTGCCGATTCAGCTCAAGCTGAGATCACAATGGCAGGAGATTTCCTATGGGGCATGAAGCAATTCTTCAATCCTGCTATTAAGGGAAGTAATTACTCAGCTGGTCAAGCAGGTTATGTTGAAATGCTGACTGACCTTGGAACTGTACTTACTACTTTGCAGGCACTTCAGGCTGCGATTGCCGCCAATCCAACTGCACCAGCATGGCCAGCAACATCAACTGTGCCAGCTGCATTAAAAGCAATCCCAGTACGAAGTGCAATTTTGTTACTTGGATTAATATCTGGAATTCCAACTCAATCAAATACTTATGATGCATCAAGTGGACCAGTTGGCCCTCTTGAGACTTCATTTGGTTTGGTAATTAGCCCAGCACTTGCAGTTCTTGAGAATGGTGCACAAGCTGCCATCCTTGCAGTGATTGCTAATTACGATATGGAGGTTCGTTACGGTGGAGTTGTATTTGATAACTCAAAGACTGATTATGCAAAACGTCTTGGTGATGATGCAGATGTTTATGCAGCTGGTCTAACAGGAAAGAGCGGAATTGCTGGAATGCTTGGTTATCTAAGCCCACTAAATCCTGCTGCTCCTAGAGTTACAGCAAATGCAGCAGCTGTTGCCAAGATGAATAGTGTTTATCAACTACAGGGCAAGATTGAGGTTCCTACAATCGCAATCTCAGCCACTGCTGATCACATTACTCCAGCTGGCGCACTTCAATACTTGAAAAATCAGTATGAAGCATCAGTTGAAAATAAAGCTGCAAAATCAGGCAAACTTCTAACTATTTGGAATAAGCCGGCTGATGAATACACAACCTTCTCAGCTGCTGGTTCACCAGTTACTCCAACATCAGCTACAAATGGAACAGGCCACTGCAACTACACAACTAGCCAAATCTTGGCAGTTGCAAAACTTGCAGCAGCTGCAGCCAAGAGTGGCAAGCTCCCTTCTAATACAGCTGTAAAGGCTGCAATTAAGAATGAGCCAAACTTGTTTGTTGATCCAAACTTCGCACCAGCACTACTGAAGTTCCGTCAATAAGTAAGTAAGAAATTAAGCGGGCCTCTAGGAAACTAGGGGCCCGTTTTCATTCTCTATAAACTAACCTCCTGATGAAAATTCAAGTTGATTCTCCACAACAGATGTTTGAGTTGGGTGAAAAAATCGGCCGGCAATTAAAGCCTTCAGATGTCGTGGTATTAAATGGTGAACTGGGTGCAGGCAAGACTGTATTAACCCAAGGAATTGCATCAGCATTTAAAATATTGGGGGTTACCTCACCAACATTTGTGATCAGTCGGATTCACAAAGGCAATCCAAATTTTATTCACATTGATGCTTATCGATTATTAGATTCTGATTCAAGTAATTTTGCAGATTTAGATTTTGAAAGTTATCTAGCAAGCAGCGTATTTGTGATTGAGTGGGGTAAGGATTTTGTCTCTACCCTTACTGATCAATACTTAGAGATAAACATAGGACGTGGACAAAAAGAGGATCAACGCCAGGTGGAGTTTGTAATAGTTGGAAATCGTTGGGAAAACTTTAAGTTATGAGCAACGTATTAGCGATTGATACCTCGACCTCCAAAACCTCGGTAGCACTAATTTGTGATGGCAAAGTTATATTTAATCAATCACATATTGACCCGCTTGCTCATGGTGAAGTTCTGCCAAAGCTTGTTTCCCAAGCGATTGCGCTAAATAACAAAATAGATTTAGTTGCTGTTGGCATGGGCCCTGGACCATTTACTGGCCTAAGAGTTGGCATAGCCTTTGCACAAAGTTTTGCACTAGCTGCTGAAATAGATTGGATTGGGGTTTGTTCACTTGATGCGATGGCTGCTGGGATTATCAAAAGTGAATTTATCATTTCAACTGATGCCAGACGCAAAGAGAGATTTTGGGCCAGATACAAAGATGGTCTTCGAATAACGCAGCCAGCAGTTAGTAATGCAAGTGAATTAGAAAAGCTTGGAATCCCGATATTAAATGAGGGTGAGTACTTTCCAGATCCAGTGGCTTTAGCCAGCCTTGCGCAAACAAGTAAATCTGTTGAGAAACCAATTTACATAAGAAAACCAGATGCTTATCCACTTCCAATCGGAGTGAAGTTTCGTCCGATGACAGCTTTGGATTTAGTAAGTGCAACTGCAATTGAAAAAGAGGTTTATGCCAAGGCGGCTTGGAGTGCTGAGCAATTTAAAGAGGAGTTTGCCAAGGCGCCAAAAACTGCGCATTACTTAGCTGCTGAGTTTGAAGGAAAATTAATTGCATATGCTGGAA
>Ga0255204_1000163_pt1 | contig 21920 bp, 14 predicted proteins | sample Miss_Colum_RepC__2_FD_188418 | JGI IMG/M metagenome (GOLD analysis project Ga0255204, IMG submission 188418) | Freshwater microbial communities from Mississippi River, Louisiana, United States - Miss_Colum_RepC_8h | ecosystem: Environmental > Aquatic > Freshwater > River | place: USA: Louisiana... | reverse complement strand
TCGCGACATCAATGCCCCGGGTCGGCTCGTCCAGAAAGAGCACGCGCGGCTGCATGGCGAGCCATTTGCCGAGCACGACCTTCTGCTGGTTGCCACCGGAGAGGAACTGGACCACCTGCCGGTCGTTCGGTGTTTTGATGCGCATCGCACCGATCATCTCGGTGCTCAACTCCACCTCGCGCCGCAGGTTGAGAAAGCCGTTGCGCTGGTCGCGGCGCAGGCTGGCGAGGCTCACATTTTCACGCACGGGCATGCCGAGCACGACGCCCTGCTGCTTGCGGTCCTCAGGCACGAGCGCAAGGCCGGCTTCGATGGCTTCCTGTGGCGACGCGGGGGAAATTTCTTTGCCGCCAACGTGAATGGTCCCACCCAGCGCGGGTGTGACGCCGAAGAGGGAGAGCAACACCTCCGTCCGCCCCGCCCCGACAAGGCCGGCGAGGCCGACAATCTCCCCGGCATGCACCTTGAAACTGACTTCGTGGCGCGGATACATGGGCGTGCGGAGCCGGTCCACTTGCAGCGCCACCTCCCCTGCCCTGTGCGGCTCGTGCGGATAGAATTGCGAGAGGTCGCGGCCCACCATGAGCTTCACCATCGTGGCGTGGTTGATTTCCTCGCGGGCCAGGCCGCCGCTGTTCTCGCCGTCGCGCAGGACGGTCACGCGGTCGGCGAGGCGCTTCACCTCGCCGAGACGGTGCGAGATGTAAACGATGCTCACCCCGCGCGTGCGCAGGTCATTGATGACCTTGAAAAGATTCTCCGCCTCGCCCGCCGACAAGCTGGAAGTCGGCTCGTCCATGATGAGCACCCGGGCGTTGGTGGAGAGCGCCTTGGCAATCTCGACAAGCTGCTGCTGGCCGATGGCGAGCGTGCTGACGAGCGTGTCGGGCTTCACGTCCAGGCCGACCGCGTCGAGAAACTGCTTGGCCTCACGGTGGGTGCGCGCGGCGTCAATCCAGCCGAGCCGGCGCGGCTCGCGGCCGAGGAAAATGTTCGCCGCCACGTCGAGATTGTCGGCGAGGTTCAGCTCCTGATGGATGAGCGCGATGCCGTTGGCGAGGGCGTCGTGGACCGAGTCGAGCGCGACGGGCTGGCCGTCGAGGAGGATTTCGCCGGAGTCGGCCGCCTGCACGCCGGCGAGGATTTTCATGAGCGTGCTCTTGCCCGCGCCATTCTCGCCGATGACCGCGAGCACCTCCGCGCGCTCGACGGTGAGACTCACGCCCTTCAGCGCCCGAACGCCCGGGAAGGACTTGGTCAGCGAACGCGCTTCGAGGAGTGCCATGCGAAAAGGATATGAGAATGGGAAGTCAGGCGAAAGGCTGATTTAGACCGGCGCAGTGGTCGCGCTCACCATTAGGAGAAGGACGGAGCCTCAGCCGTGCAGACTGCCAAGCCTGCTGTGTCGCGGGTCTCCAAACCCACTGCCCCCCGCGACGCCCGCGCAACCTCCACCGCAGACCAGCACATCGGTCTTGAGCGTCTTGGTGCCGAGGGATTTGCCAGCGGGCTGCGCGAGGACCGGAGTGGCGAAGGAGGCGAAGGCTGTGGCGGTCGCCGTGGCTTGGACGAACTGGCGGCGGGTGGAACTGCCGGTTCCCTCGGCTGTTGGGGCAGACTGTTTGACTTCGAGCTGCTCTCCCTCACCCCGGCCCTCTCCCGCTGGGAGAGGGGGAAAATCAGCCAGCGCGTCCGGCAACCGAGCACGTCGGATTTCAGTTCGTTGCGGAATGCGTCTCTCCCTCTCCCACCGGGAGAGGGCCGGGGTGAGGGAGGAAGCGTCGCCTGATGACGAGGCATGGCGGAGTTTTTCAGCGCGCTTGGCTTTCACGGTTCGGGTATCGGCCAGGTTTTCTTAAGACACTCGTCGGAGTGGCCATCGAATTCACGGAGTGAGTAGCTGGTGATGAACTTGGTCAGGCTTTCCGGGCGGTCGTCTACTCGCAACGCCAGCATCCCTCGGCAAAAATGGTAAGTGGAATAATACCATTTCCCGTCCGAGCCACGGCCGATGAAAATGTCGGGGATGCGCCAATCTTCCTTCCGGCAGCGGCTGGCGTAGGCAATCCAATCACCATTCTTCAGCAGCAACAAGTTGCTTGAGAACCAACCGTCGTCCTCCTCGCCTTCCGCCGCGAGCTTTGCCTTCACTGCCGCAAGTTCCTGCGTCACCCAGCCGGCATCGGCTACTCGCTTCTTGAGCAAGCTAATTGTCGCATCCTTCCACTCTCGACGCCACTTGGCCTGATTAAGGTCCGGTGGGCGAAGGACTTGATAGGCGAGAGCAAGGCCCACCAACATCGTCACCGCTAGCGCAAGAAGGATGGGCAGCAGCAGCCGCTTTCGCGGTGGCGTCGGCGAGGGCGGTGGAACAGCTTCGCTCACGCCAGAATCTCCTTGATGACATGCCCGTGCACGTCGGTGAGGCGGCGTTGGACGCCGTTGTGATAGAAGCTCAGGCGCTCGTGGTCCACGCCGAGTTGGTGGAGCGCGGTGGCGTGGAGGTCGTAGCTGTAGGCGGGATGCTCGGCGGCTTGGAAGCCCAGTTCATCCGTCGTGCCGTAGCTGGTGCCGCCTTTGATGCCTCCGCCGGCGAGCCACGCGGTGAACGCGCCCGGGTTGTGGTCGCGGCCTTTGCCTTGCGCACCGGGCTGGCGGCCAAACTCCGTGGTGCAGATGACCAGCGTGGAGTCCAGCAGGCCGCGCGCTTTGAGGTCGTGCAGGAGCGCGGCCGCGCCGGTGTCGAGCACGCGGCCCCAGTAACCGTGGTCGCGCACGAGGTCCTCGTGGCTGTCCCAGTTCGGACGGATTTTCCGGGCAGTCGTGTTCTCCGCGCCGCAGTAAATCTGCACAAAGCGCACGCCGCGCTCGACCAGCCGGCGCGCGAGCAGGCATTGGCGGCCGAAGGGGCCGGTGTCCTCATCCGCGAGGTCGTAGAGGCGTTGCGTGGCGTCGGTCTCGCCGCGCAGGTCGGTGACTTCGGGTGCGCTGAGTTGGAGGCGCGCGGCGAGCTCGTAGGCGGCGATGCGGGCGTCGAGTTCGGTGTTGCCCGCGCGCGCGGCGGCGTGCTGCCGGTTCAGGGCTTGGAGGAAGTTGCGCCCGCTCGCCTCGCCCTGCGGCGTGAGGCCGGCGAAGTTTTTCGGCGGGAACAAGTCGGCGATGGGCGGCTGCTCGGGGTCGGTGTTGAGCGTGGTGCCCTGATGCACGGCGGGGAGGAAGCCCGCGCCCCAGTTGATGACGCCGCCGGGCGGCAGGCCGCGCGGGTCGGGCAGCACGACGAACGCGGGAAGGTTCTCGCTCACGCTGCCGAGGCCGTAGGTGACCCACGCGCCCATGCTCGGGAAGCCGGGCAGGATGAAGCCGCTGTTGGCCATGAACATCGCGGGGCCGTGCAGCGCGGACTTGCTCTGCATCGAGTGGATGAACGCGACGTCGTCCACGCACGCCGCGAGGCGCGGGAAGAGGTCGCTCATCCAGCGGCCGCAACGCCCGTGCTGGCGGAACGGCCAGTAGCTGCCCTGGCAGTTGCCGGGCTTCGAGGCGAAGAACTGGAGCTTGCCCGTCGGGTCGAAGGGCTGGCCGGAACGCTTCGCCAGCTCCGGCTTCCAATCCCACGAGTCCACATGGCTGAGGCCGCCGGGGCAGAAGATTTGGATGACGGCACGGGCCTGCGCCGGAGATGGCGCAGGGCGAGGAGCGAGGGGATTTTGGGTCTGGCGTCTGGCGTCTGGCGTCTGGGGCGAGGCGCCGCGGGCATCCGCGAGGAGCGTGGTGAGGGCGACGCCCCCAAGGCCGCCGCCGAGTTGCCAGAGGAAATCGCGGCGTGAGGCAGGCGCTTGGCGCAGTTGGCAGGAGAAGGCGGAATTCATGGCTCAATCCACATACACAAACTCGTTCGCGTTGAGCAGCATCCGGCAGAGGGCGAAAAGTCCGTCGGCGCGGACCAACTGCTGGGCCCCGGCGAGTTCGTCGCGGGTGGGCGGTCGCACGAAGGCGAGCAGGAAGGCGCGGTTCACCTGTGCCGCAGCGTCCGCCCCCACCTCGCGCTCGACGCGGGCGGCGAAGTGCCGGGCTTGCTGCAGCATGAATTCGTTGTTCGAAAGCGTGAGCGCTTGCAGCGCGGTGGTCGTGGCGGTGCGCGCAGGCGTGAGGTTCGCCGGGTTCGGGCAGTCGAGCGTGGTCAGGAACTGGTGCGGCGTGGTGCGCACGATGAAGCGGTAGATGCTGCGCCGCCACAGCTCCGGCGTGTCGGCGGTGATGTATTGGTAAATCGGCGCGTAGGCTTCGGTGTATTTGAAGTCGCGCCAGCCGGGGCCGCCGGCGGCGAGGTTGAGCTTGCCGCTCACGGCAAGCACGGCGTCGCGGGTGGACTCGGCATCGAGGCGGCGGGGGTTTTGACGCCAGAGAAGGCGGTTGCCGGAGTCAGCGTAGCTCGACATTCCGATGTCGAGTTTGGCGCGCGCGTCGGGGACTCGACTTTGGAAAGTCGAGCTACTCTGTCGGTAGGCCGCGCTCGTGCAAATCAGCCGGTGCATCGCCTTCAGTGACCAGCCGCGTGCGAGAAACTCCTCCGCCAGCCAGTCGAGCAGTTCGGGATGCGACGGCGTGCCGCCGCCCTTGCCGAAGTCGCTGGGCGTGTCCACGAGGCCGATGCCGAAGTGGTGGTGCCAGAGGCGATTCACCAGCACGCGGCGGGTGAGCGGGTTGGCGGGATGCACGATCCACTCCGCCAGCACGAGGCGGCGGTCGGCTTCAGTCTTCGCACCGGAGAAGTCGGCGGGCGCGTGACGGACACAAGCCAGCGTGCCGGGAGCGACTTCCTCCTGCGGCTCCTCGGGATTGCCGCGCTTCAAGACCTTCACGGTCGCGGGCTCAACATTGGTGATGGCATAGACTCGCTCGCCCACCACCTTCGCGGCCAGCGCAGCGGTCAACTGCTTCTCCTCCGCGCGCAACGACTCAATGCGCGCGCGGTCGGCGGCAGCAAGCGCGGCGGGGTCGCGGTCGGGCACGAGCCGCGCGTCACCGAGGAACAGCAGGTCGTGGCTGATGCCGTCGCCGCCGTCGGTGGCGACGAGCGTCAGTGTCTCGGCGGCGTCCGGCAGCGCCACGTCCACGCGGGCCGACTCGTCTTTGCGGAGTTTGAGTTTCTGGAAAAGCAGTTCTTTGCCGGCGAAGACTGAGAAGTCCGCGCGCGTGGCGGCGGCGGTGGGATTCGCACCGAAGCCGACGGTCGCGACGAAGCGCAGCGTCCCGAAGCCGCTGGCCTTGCGAAGGTCGGCGAGGTTGAACGTGATGCCCGCGTTCGCGTGCAGGCCAAGGAGCGAATGACCGGCCGACGCAAAATCCACGCCGTCGAGCCGGGTCGAAACCTGGGCGTTGAGCGGGCCGTTGCGGACGGCGTCCCACGCGTGGCCGGAGGTGGGCGGGAGGTTGCTGACGGTGACTTGGTAGGCGACGGGCACGGGGGATTTGCCGTCCGGCACGAAGAGCCACTGCACAAATTTCGGCGCGCTGCCGTTGCCCCACTCGGGCTTTTGCAGGCGGTTGAGCTGGATGTTGTTGTGGTAGCCGAGCTGGTCCTGCGTGACGTTGCCGGTGCGAAGGTCGAGGCCCGCGCCTTTCGTGCCGGTGCCGCGGCCGTTGCCGCCACCGACCATGTCCGCGAGGTCTAGGCCTTCGCCCGTGAGGCGGCCGAGTTCGCCGGTTATTTCGCGGAGGCGGGCTTGAAGTTGCTTTCGCTCGGCCTCGCGGCGAGCGGTGGCGGCGGAGTCCAGGTCGCGGTCACCGCGCTTCACGCCGGCGAAGACCGCCCAGAGGCCGTAGTATTCGCGCTGCGAAATCGGGTCGAGCTTGTGGTCGTGGCAGCGGGCGCAATTGATGGTGACGCCCATCGCGGCGGTGAGCACCTGCGTGACCATGTCGTCGAGGTCGTCGGCGCGAGCGGCGCGGCGGAGCACCTCGCTGCGGGTCTCGACCTGCCCGACGAAGTCCCACGGCCCGGCGGCGAGGAAGCCAGTGGCGGAGATAGGGGACAGGGGCTGGGGTCTCGGGTCTAGGGGGAGCGCGTCACCGGCGATTTGTTCGCGCAGAAACTGGTCGTAGGGCTTGTCAGCATTGAGCGCGGCGATGACGTAGTCGCGGTAGCGCCAGGCGTTGGGGCGGAGCTGGTCGCGCTCGAAGCCGTGGGTGTCCGCGTAGTGCGCGATGTCGAGCCAGTGGCGCGCCCAACGCTCGCCGTAGTGCGGGCTGGCGAGGAGTTTGTCCACGAGGCGGGCCAATGCGGAGTGCGGAATGCGGAGTGCGGAATTGGTCGGCGGCGCGCTATTCGGCATTCCAACTTCCGCACTCCGCACTCCGCATTCCTTTTCAAACGCGGCGACTTCCTCCGGTGTCGGCGGGAGGCCCAGCAAGTCGAAGTAGAGCCGGCGAATCAAGGTGCGCGGGTCGGCCTCGGGCGAGGGCGTCAGGTTCTTCTCCGCGAGCTTCGCGCGGATGAAGGCGTCGACAGGATTGGCGGCCGTGTTCGGAGACGAGCCGAGGCCGTTCGTCGCTGAACGACCCGCCTGAACACTGAAAACTGAAAACTGATTACTCGGCACCACCGGTCGCACCACCGGCCTTAGCGACCACCAATCAGCCTGCGCGGACGCGGCGGGCGCGGCTGCCGCACGCAGCGCGAGCAACAACAGGGCAAGGTGGAACGCAAGTTTCATGGCTGGCTAATTCTTGGCAGCCCAGTGCGCCGAAGCAAGCGTGCGGCTGAACCGGACGGGCTATTTCCCCTCCGCGGCCCACCGCTTCATCAGGGCGATGTTCCGTTCGACCTCGGGGTTGCCGCGACCGAGATAGACCTTCATGTCGCTGTCGAACATCGTGTCGGACTCAGGGCCACGGTCTTTCGTGTCGGCGATCCAGCGGTCAAGCCGCGCACGCAGGGTTTCAAGCGTGGCTTGGTGCGTGGGGCTGGCGGCGAGGTTCTTCACCTGCCAGCGGTCGGTGGTCCACTCATAGAGTTCCTCGGCTGGGCGCGTGGGGCTGAAGAGCAGTTGCGTGGTGAGGGCATCGAGCTTCCCACCTTCGTGCAGCGCACGGAGGGTTTGCACGATGGACTTGCCGTCCTTGTAGGCGTTGGGCTGCAAGTGCGGGCGCTGCGGGTGGAAGTTGCGGATGTAGAGGAAGCGGTCCGTGCGCACGCTGCGGAGGCGCTCGACGGTTTCATCGCAGCGGTCGCGGGCGGCGAAGACCGTGTCGCGCGGCGCGTAGCTCTTCGCGAAGACATCGCGGCCTTGCATCGCGGGCGGCACCGGCAGCCCGGCGGCCGCGAGGGAAATCGCGCCGAGGTCAATGTGCTCGACGAGGTCGTCGCGCACCTTGCCCTTGGCGATGCCCGGGCCGCGCACGACGAGCGGGACGTGCGTGCCTTCGTCGTAGAGGAATTGCTTCCCGCGCGCGTGGCTGATGCCGTGATCCGTCATGAAAATCACGAGCGTCTGCTCCAGCACACCTTCTTGCTCCAGGCGTGCGAGCACCTTGCCGACGTGCTGGTCCGTGAAGCGGACGGAGTCGAGATACGCGGCCCAGTCGCGGAGCAGCACAGGGTCACGCGGGTAATACGGCGGCAACGTGACCTTCTCCGGGTCGGTCGCGGAGCCGAATTCCTTGGCGGCCCGGGCGAGCAGTTGTTGGGCGCTGGCATCGGTGCCGCCCCGGAGCTTTCCGCCGGCGAGCTGCACCTGCATGAAGAAGGGCTGGCCGGGCTTGCGCCCGGCCCAGTCGTTCGCGTCGTAAATGTTGGCGTCCCACTCGAAGTTGTAGTCTGTCTTCCCGAGGCCCGCGCCGCCCCTGCCCTTCTTGCCCGGAGCTTCGCCAGCGGGCAGCCCGCTCCCGATGCAGGTGAAATACCCGGCTTGCTGAAACAACGCGGGCACAGGCTGCACGCCTGCGGGCAGGTGAATCTTCTCCGTGCCGCGACCGCTGCGGTGGTGATGCGAACCGAGGGTCGTTTGATACATCCCCGTGATGAGCGCCGACCGGCACGGCGAGCACACCGGCGCGGTGACGAAGGCGCGGCTGAAGCGCGTGCCCTCGCGCGCGAGCCGGTCCACATGCGGTGTGTGGATGAGCCGCTCGCCGTAGCAGGAAAAGTTGGCGGACATGTCATCCACGATGAACCACAGGATGTTCGGGCGCGCTGGTGCGGCGAACGCGTTCAGCGCGGTGCAGAGGATTCCGAGCAGCAGGATGGGTGGAACTCTCATGGCGTCTAGATTTTCAGCGCCGTGATGCTGCCTTTGAAAGCGCCGTTGGCCGTGTAATTCGCGACGGGGCGAGCGTTGTCATGACCGAGGCAGAAGTCCTCCTGCGGCTGGCGGTCGAGCAGCTTTGCCTTCCCGGTGACAGGAGGGGCGTCGCCAACTTGCAGGGTCATCGTGCCGTCGGCGGCGAGGCGGGCGGTGAGCGACGCGCGGCCGGGGAAGTCCGTGGGCGCGGTGATTTCCGTGAAGGCAGCGTCCGCGCCGGTGCGCACGAGGAAGGCAACCCGCCCGCCACGCAGGTGCAATGCGTAGCCCACGAAGACTCCGCCGTGTGCGAGGAGAATGGCATCGCGCTGCTGGGTCTCGACGGTGCAGGTGATGGTGAAAGGCCGACCGCCGACTTGCGGGGCGCGCGCGGCGTCGAGGGAGTCGCCGGGCTTCAAGGTGTCGAGGCTCGCGGGCTTGGCGGGCGCGGCGGCTTTCGCTGCTTTCTTCGCGGGGTTCGGGCGCGGGGCATCCTCGGTGGGGTAAAGTGTCTTTGGGTTTTCGACCACGCCAGCGGGGCGGCGCGCGGTGGGTTCCTTGCCACCGATTTCTGCGGCCATCTTGTCGGCGAGGGCTTGGAGCTTGGCGACGACCTCGGGGTGTTTGTCGGCGAGATTCGTTTGCTCGCCGATTTCCGTGGCGAGGTTGTAGAGGCGCGGGGTTTTGCCGCTGGCGTCGGGGTGGGTGGCCTGCCCCATGGACTGGGCCTGCGGAGCGATGGCGAGTTTCCACGGGCCCTGCCGGACGGCCTGGAGGTTGTAGCCGGCGAAGTAGTAGTGAGCTTCGCGCTGGGATTCCTTCGTCTTGCCGAAGAGGAGCGGCGAGAGGTCGCGGCCATCAATCACGGGCTGCGCGGGCACCGTGCCGCCCGCGAGCGTGACGGCCGTGGGCAGCAAATCAATCGTGCCCGCGACGGCGTCGCACACGCTGCCGGGCGCGATTTTTCCGGGCCACCACGCAATGGTGGGCACGCGCACGCCGCCTTCCCAAGTGCTGCCTTTGCCGCCGCGCAACGGGAGCGCGCTGCCGCCATCCGTGCCCTTGACGAGCCACGGGCCGTTGTCGCTGGTGAAGACGACAAGCGTGCGCTCGGCGAGTTTGAGTTCGCGCAAGGTGTCCAGCACGCGGCCGACGCTCCAGTCCAGTTCCTCGACCCAGTCGCCAAAGCGGCCGTTGGCGGATTTGCCCGCGAAGGCCGCGCCGGGAAAGATGGGCGTGTGGACGGCGGTGTGCGGCAGGTAGAAGAGGAAGGGCTTTTTTTCGTTCGCCTTGATGAAGCCGACGGCTTCGTCCGTGTAGCGTTCGACGATGCGCCTTTGCTGCTCGTCCGTGAGCAGCTCGGCGACCTTGTCATCGCGCAGCAGCGGCACGACGCGCTCGCCGGTCTGCGAGGATTTCTTCTGCATGTCGTTGGAGTAGGGAATGCCGAAGTAGCGGTCGAAGCCCTGGCGCGTGGGGAGGAATTCCGGCTGGTCGCCGACGTGCCACTTGCCGATGCACATGGTCGCGTAGCCGCGCTCCTTGAGCCGCTCGGCGATGGTGAACTCCGCCGGGTTCAGCCCGTTCGCCTGACCGGGGAAGTAAACGCCGGGCACGGAAATGCGCGCGCCGTAGCAACCGGTGAGGAGTTGCGCGCGGGAGACGGAGCAGACGGGCGCGGCGTAAAAGCTGGTGAGCTTCATGCCCTCGCGCGCCATGCGGTCGAGGTGCGGCGTGCGCTGCTTCGTCGCGCCGAACGGCCCGATGTCCGCGTAGCCGAGGTCATCGATGAAGATGATGACGACGTTGGGTTTGGGCGTGTCGGCAGCACGCAGAGGCGCGAGCGCTGCGAGGAGAAACAGGGCGAGGGCGGCGAGGCGGATTGTCATTGTTTGGAAATGGGGGGCGTTCAAGCCATCGCGGCACGGAGCGCGTCGGCGAGTTGCTTGGCGCTGGGCAGGCGGCCCTTGAACTCGGCGGGCAGGCGGTCGTGGAGCTCGTATTGGGCGACGCCGATGGGGTTGGACTTCGACTTGAGGGCGAACTCGACTTCGATGTCATCCTTCTCCGCGCAGAGAATGATGCCGATGGAGGGGCGGTCGTCTGGAGCGCGCTCGGTGGCGTTGAGGAGGTTGAGGTAGAAGTCCATCTTGCCCGCGTGCTCGGGCTCGAAGCCCCCGAGCTTCAGGTCGAAGGCGACCAGCACGCGCAGAAAGCGGTGATAGAAGAGCAGGTCCACGAAGTATTCCTTCTTGCCGAGCGCGAGGCGGTATTGGCTACCAACGAAGCAAAAGCCGTAGCCGAGTTCGAGGATGAACTGCTGGAGCCGCTCGACGAGCTGTCTCTCCAGCTCGCGCTCTCGCATCGCGCGCCCGACGCCCAGGAATCCCAGGCTGTAGCTGCTCTTCATCATCTCGCTGGCCTGCTCCGCGAAGTGCTCCGGCAGTGCGAGCGCGAAGTTGTGGGCCTTCTTCTCGCGCCGGGCCCGCTCGAAGGCGCGGGCCTTGATTTGGTTCAGCAACACATTGCGGCTCCAGCCGAGCTGCGCGGTGGCGAGGAGGTAATACAGATGCGCGCCGGGGTCCTTCAGTTGCTTGAGCATCAACACGTGGTGTCCCCAGGGAACTCGCCCAACCAACGCACGCACCGCCCGGGTCAGAGATTCTGGAACAGCTTGTTCCAGAATTGCAGCCGCAACGAGCCGACGAGTTTCTGGAACAGGCTGTTCCAGAATTGCAGCGCGCTTCATCTCAGCGCGCAGTTGCGTCACAAAACCCTCGCTGAGACAGGCGGTGTAGAACTGCCGCATCCGCCAAAGATTGTCCGCTGAAAATCCCGTCATCTCCGGGAACGCGCGGCGCAGGTCCTTCGCCAGCCGCTCGACCACGCCCTCGCCCCAGCCCAGCACACGCTGCTTCTCCACGATGCCACGGCCCACGTCCCAATAGAGCAGCACGAGGTCGTGGTTCACCGCGCGGGCGGCACGGGTGCGTGCGGCGAGCACGCGCTGCTTCAACTCTCCGAAAAACGTCGCGTAACCGCGCGGCAGAGAGGTTGGCTTCATGGCAGTGGTTCGGGACTTCACGGCACCTTCGGCTTCTGCGCGAGCTTCGTCTCCTTGTCCACGGGATAGACGGCACGCTGCTTTTCAAGCCCGCTGGCAAGGCCCTGCATCAAGCGCTTGAGCACCGCGGGCTCGGTCGCGGCGAGGTTCTTCTGCTCGAACGGATCCGCCTTCAGGTTGAAGAGCTGGTAGTGCGAACCCTCGGAAACCTGGCTCGGGAAGTAGTGGTAAATCACCTTCCAGTCGCCGTCCCGATACGTCGTAAAGTAGTCCGTGCGGTGCGGTGCGTGCGGGTAGTGCATGAGGAACTGCTCGGGCCGGGCCGAGTCGCGTTTGCCGGTGAGCAAGGCGTCGAGGCGTGCGCCGTCCACCGCGTGGCTCGCGGGCGCGGGGTGGCCCGTGAGCGCGAGCAGTGTGGGGAACAAGTCATACACCGCCGCCTGCTGACTTTGGATGACGCCCACCGCGATGGGCAGGCGCTGCTGGAAAGCGTTCGCCGCGCTCGGTTTCGCCCACGCGGCGATGAACGGCACCCGCACGCCACCCTCGTAGTGCGAGCCTTTCTTGCCCCGCAACGGCGCGGCGCACGCGACCTCGTGCTGGTGGCCCAGCGGCGCGTCCGAGCCGTTGTCCCCGAGGAAGATGAACAGCGTGTTCTCCGCCACGCCGAGTTTCTCCAAGTGGTTCAGCACGTCGCCGAGTGACTTGTCCATGCCCTCGATGAGCGTGGCGAAGGCCTGTGCGTTGGCGGGCTTGCCGGAGTTCGCGTAGTTCGCGGCGAAGCGCGGGTCGGAGTTGAAGGGCGCGTGGACGGCATACTGCGGGAAGTAGAGGAAGAAGGGCTTGTCTGCCTTCACCGCGTCGGCGATGTGCGCGTTGGCTTCGAGCGTGAGCGCCTCGGTGAGGAAGATTTCCTGGCCGTGATACTTGTCGAGGCCCAGCACGGCATGCGAGGAACGCTTGCCGTTCTTGCCCGCAGCACCCGCGAAATTCTGCTTCCCGTGGTAGCTCGCCGGCGCGCCGATGGACGCGCCGCCCACGTTCACATCGAAGCCGAGATTCCGCGGGTCCGCGCCCTCGGAATCGCGCGGGCCGAAGTGCCCCTTGCCCACGTGAATCGTCCGGTAGCCGCCCGCCTGCAGCACGCTCGCCAGCGTGAGGTCGCCGCGCTTCAAGCCGCGCCAGTTCCAGTCCGCAGGCCCCTGCGGGCCGGCGTTGTTGTTGTCCGGGTTGATCCAGTTCGTCGTGCGATGCCGCGCGGCGTTCTGGCCGGTCATCAACGAGATGCGCGTGGGCGAGCACACGCTCATGCAATAGAAGTTGTTGAACCGCACGCCCCGCGCCGCGAGCCGCTCCATGTTCGGCGTGCGGTAAAAGTCGTTCAGCGGATAGCGCTGTGGCTTGCCGTCCGCGCCAGTGAGGAACGGCACCGACGTGTCCATGATGCCCATGTCGTCCACCAGCATGACGACGATGTTGGGCCTGGCGGGCGCGGCGTGTGCAGCGGTGAAGGCAGCTCCGAGCAGGAGCGTGAGTAATGCCGTAAACGTGACGAATGCTTTCATTTATGTGGGTTCTACTACTTGGGCCGATGCGCGTCGAACGTCCGCTGGTGATGCCGCATGATGTCGTCCCCCTTGGCATCGTAGCTGCCGGTGGCCGTGTGCGGCACGTCCGGGATGGGGAGGAAATCGTGCGCGATGCCGAGCTCCTTGAGATAGGCGGAGAACTTCACATTGAACTCGTAGTTGAAGCACTTGGTGCCGTCCCAGACGAGGATGTTCAACGTCGGCCGCTCCGTGCGTGCGGCGAAGGCTTTCGCGAGGTCCCACGTGTTATAGCCGAGGGGGAGGAAGCGCAGGTTCGCTGATTCGTAGCCGTCGTTTTCCTGGATGGTCTTCTCCGGCCCGTAACCCGAACCGCCGGGCGCGACCGAGAGGAACAATTCGGGGTGCTTGAACATGATGCGCGTCGTGCCGCGTCCGCCCTGTGAATACCCCTCCAGCGCGCGTCCCTCGCGCGTGCCCCAAGTGCGATACGTCGCGTCGATGTGCGGGATGACCTCCTTCACGAACACGCTCTCGCCGAGGCCGTGCTTCAGCACCGGCATGTCATACCAGCTCACCGGACCACCGTTCGGGAACACGTAGATCGTCGGCCTGATGGTGCCCTTGCGAATCGCCGCATCGACGTAGGTCGCGAGCCGCACCGCCTTGCCCTCCCCGCCCGGCCGGCCGCCGTGCAGATGATACACGACCGGATAGCGCTCTTTCTCCGCCGCATAACCCGGCGGCAGGTAAATGTAATAGCCAACCTCGATGCCCATGGACGGACTCTTGAACGTCGCGTGCTTAACCGTCGGCGGAAGCACTTTCTTCGCCCCCTCAGCATTCGCCAGTGGTGAGACCCAGGAGAAGGGCTGTTCCGTTTTAGTCTCCTTGGCTGGCGCGGCTTCCACAGCCAAGCCAATGAAGACGGCGCAGACCATTGCCAGCCCGCCGCACTGTCGAAGCCACGCGGAAGAACCTCCGGCTGGCGATGTTTCGCAAATACAGTTCACTTTTGTTTCTTGCCGCCATTTGACTTGGCTGGTGCCTCGGACGGCGGGGTGAGTCCGTCGGCCGGCTGGTTCCACAAGCGCCAAGGGTCGTTGAGGCGGCGCATCTCGGCGAGCAGCAGGCCCTGCATTTCCACGAGCTTCGCGGCGTGGCGCGGGTCTTGGGCGAGATTCACCTGTTCCTTCGTTGGCGTCACACCGGTGAGCGCGGTGACTTTCGGATCGTGGTGCTCGGCCAGGAGTTCGTCTGGGTTGTCCTTGAGGTTGAAGAGTTGCGTCTCGCGCACGGCCCCGTTCATCACGTCGTATTGGATGAGCTTCCAGTCTCCTTGTTTCACGCTGCGCATGCCGGCCTTGGTGCCGCCGTTGTAAACGCCATACATCACGTCGCGGACCGTCGGCTTCTTGCCTTCCAGCACGGGGCGGAAGCTGAGCCCCTCGTTTGACGCGGGCGCAGGGATGCCGGCGAAGTCACAGAGCGTGGCCAGCACGTCGAGCAGGTAGATGTTTCCGGGGGCGCGGGAACCGGGCTGGATGCCGGGGCCCTTCACGACGAAGGGCACGCGCCACGTGTGCTCGTAAAGGTTTTGCTTCCCCTGAAAACCGTGCCGGCCAATCGCTATCCCGTGGTCTGCCGTGTAGAAAATGTAAGTGTTCTCCAGCTCGCCCATCGCCTTGAGCTTGGCCAGCACCCGCCCGACCTGAATGTCGATGTTCTCGCTGCACGCAAACTCGCGGCCGAGCTCGTTGCGGATGGTGCGCTCATCGCGGTTTTCCCACACGCCGCTCACCGAGACTTCGTCGCGCAGGCCCGGGTGGCCATCGGGAAACGGCTTCGCCGGCAGCCAGTTCGCGGGCAGCGGCGGCCGTTTGGGATGCGCCGGGGGCAATGCCTGCTTGTCGGTGTGATTGACCGCGCCGTAGTTGGCGAGCAACTCAGGCTTGCCGTCGCGCGTGTCGTGCGGGTGCGAGAAACCGAAGTAGATGAGGAACGGCTTGGAATCCTTCGTGGTCTCGCGGTCGCGCAAATAATTGAGCACCTGCTCGGCGTGCCAGGCGCTGCCGGTCTCGTCCGTGCCGCCGCGTTTGCCCGCGTCGTGCCGCACGGTGAAGAGCTTGTTCGCGCCCTCGTAGCTGTTCCCCACCTTGCACGTGCGCATTGTGGCGTAGCCGGCGCGATTGAAGACGGCGGGGATGGTGTTCTGCACGATGTCCGGCGGGCAATGCCCCTTCGCCCCGGGCCCGATCGGCAGATGCCACACCGTGCGCCCGCTCATGATCATGTGCCGCGACGGCGTGCAAACCGCACCGCTGAAGGAGCCCATGTGATACGCGCCGTCGAGCACCATCCCCTCCGCCGCGAGCCGGTCGAGATTGGGCGAACGCAGCGGCGACTTGGGGTTGTAGAACTTGAAATCGAACGGCGACTGGTCATCCACGAGGATGAACAGGATGTTCGGGCGCTTGGCCGGGGCGGCGTGAGCGAGCCACGGAAGACACAGCAGGCAAGCCAGCAGGAGGCGCATCAGGTTTGTCATGGTTTCCGATGAAACCAAAGCCCGGACGCTCCGGCGACACCTAATCCTGCCGGAGGGCACGTTGGGATGCCCTACTTCCGGTAGTCCGCGCCGGTGAGACTTTGCAGGACGGAACGCTGCCAGTCGCGGAGTTTGGTTTGCAGCTTGGCCGCCGTTTCGGGCTGCTGCTGAAGCAAGTTCGTCTTCTCCGCCGGATCCGTTTCGAGGTCGAATAATTCACGCTTCGCCTCACCTTGCTTCTGCTCGTGGATGACCAGCTTGAAGCGGCCATCAATGATCGCGCGCGGGCCAAGGTAGTCGGTGTCGATGATCTCGCCCGGATGGCGAACGTTGCGGAAATCGCGTGTGGCTTTGCCACCGGCCAGTTTCGCGAGCGGCGTGGTGCCCTCCTGCAAGGCCGGGTCGATGTAAGGCTGCACCTTCACGCCGTTGAAGCGGCCAGTGTTGTATTCCCAGATCGCAATTGGCACCGGGCGCGCGGCCATCTGGCCGTCGAGCAACGGCGTTAGATCCATCCCATCGAGCGGCCGCGTGGGCAGCGGCTGTCCGGTGAGCGCGCAAATCGTGGGCAGCAGGTCGCTCGTCGTCGCGCGAACGGTTGTCGCGCGCGGCTTCGGGATGCGCGCGGGCCATTCGATGAGTCCGGGCACCAGCGTCCCCGCTTCATAGACCTGGCCCTTCACGCCGCGATGGGGAGAGGCGAGCGAGGCGTCGGCGGACGTGCCGTTGTCGCCGCAGTAGAAGAGTAGCGTGTCCTGCTTGAGCCCCTGCGCGGCGAGATGCTTGCGCAGCGTGCCGATGGCGCGGTCCATCGCCGTGATCTCTGCGTAGCGCTCACGCAACACCTCGCCCTGCGCCCGCGTGGTTTGACCGCCGGTTTCATTCGAGGTGAGCTTCACCTTCTTCGTCGCGTATTTCGCAGGCAGGTCGTCGTAGAGCGCAAGGTCGGCGGGCAGCCCGCTGTAGGGCTCATGCGGCGAACCGAACCAGATGACCGTGAAGAACGGCTGGTGCCCCTTGCGCGCGCCGTCGATGAACTGGATCGCCTCGCGCACGAGGATTTCGGAGCTTTCGCCCTTGAAGACCGCGGGCGGTCCGCCGTTGCGGGAGAGCGACGGGTTCAGCTCGAAAAAGTTGTCGTGCGAGAGCCACTCGTGGAAACCCATCGCGCCGGGGCTGACGGGCGATTCCTTTTTCACCGCGCCAACGTGCCATTTGCCGAAGTGGCCGCAGCGGTAGCCGGCCTTGCCGAGCACGTGCGCGAGCGTGATTTCCTCCGGGCGAAACGACCAGCCCGGCGCGAATGTCCCCATGCGGTTCGGGTGCCGCCCAGTGAGGAAACTCGCGCGCGTCGGTGAACAACTCGGGTGCGCGGCGTGGAAGCGATCGAACCGCAACCCGCTGCGCGCCATTTCGTCGAGCACCGGCGTTTTCACATGCGGATGGTCATTGTAGCCGGTTTCCTCCCAGCCGTGATCGTCGCCCATCATGAGGATGATGTTGGGCGGTGTGGCGACCGGCGAGGCTACTCCGACACACGTCATCAAGATGGCGAGCAGCAGGCGTTTCATTGCTGGAGTTGCCTCGCTTTTCCGAGCCACGGGATGCGATTTACGCCAGCAGCTCCGTCAGCGGGCCGTGGGTGTCGAGGTCTTTCAAGTTCGGGTCGGAGGTTCCGAACGTGTCCCGGGGCGCGCCGGCCAGGTGCAGCAGCGTGAGGTAAAGGTTGGCCGTGGTGCGGTGGCCCTTCTGGGCGTAGCCGGGGTAGTCGAGGTAGCGGTTGCTCCGGAGCTTGCCGCCCAGGTTGCCGATCACAACCATCGGCCACTCCCAGCAGCGGCTGTGGTGCGCCTCGGCCCCATCACTGAGGTAAACGATGACCGTGTTGTCGAGCATCGTGCCGTTGCCTTCCTTCACCGCCTCGAGCTTCTTGCACAGGCCGGCGATCAGGTCGAAGTGGTAGCGCCGGATCATGTTGTAGAGCACGTCCCACTTCTTTCCTTCATAGGTGCCGCCGTGGCCAATCGAATGCTTGTCGATGTTCAGGCCCAGGCCCTTGAAGGTGATGTCGAAGTCGCCGATGCCGGCGGCGCTCGACAGGGTCAGCACATTCGTCAGGCCGCAGATGAGCGCCGCAGCGGCAAGGTCGAACTGGGCATCAAGGCGGTCGGTTTCGACGGGACTTTTGTATTTGTCGGAAACCACCGGCCCCTTCTCGCGCAGTGTGTGTTTGATCTCGTTCAGGCGGCTCTGGCGGTCGCGCAAGGTTTCGAATGTTTCGAGATAAGCGCCGAACTGTTCACGCTCCGGCCCGGCGAGGCGCGCTGCGGCCGTCTTCACGTCGTCCTTGAGGAAGTCGAGGATGTTGTTCTTCGCCGCGAACTCCTGGCTGGCCGCGCCCTCGGCGACGCTGCCGAAGAGCGTGCCGTAGGCGTTCGCCGGGTTGACCATGATCGGCAGGGCCTTGTTCGGTCCCCACGCGGAGATGCTGTAAACGACGTTGTTTTCGAGGCGTTTCGAGATGCCGAGCCCAAGGTGCGGGAAGATGCCGCCGAGGTGCTTCGCCAGCGCGCCGTCAATGGTCTCGCCGAGGATGGCCATTGATTCACCGCCGACTCCGCGCCCGGCACCGAAGGCCCCGAGCGCCCCGAAGTTGTTGGAGTGGCCGCCGCCGCAGACCCGGCCGGAAAGCCCCTGCACGATCGTGACCTTGTCCTTCCAAGTCTTGATCGGCTCCAGCGAGAACGGCAGGTCGCGGTCGGTCAGCGACACATCCACGAGCTCGGCCGAGCCGTTGAGCGCTCGTTGTTCGCGGCTCTTGCGGGTGATGCCCGACGGAGCCAGTTGTTCCGGTCGCACGCCGTTGCTCTCGACGACGAAGACGAACCGCTTGGCGGTGATCGGTTTGCCGGCGGCCTGCGCCTCGAGCCGGGACACTATCGGGTGAAGGAACGTGGCCCCCGCGGACAGGCCGAGGGTCTTCAGGGTTTCGCGACGAGTGATGATCATGGTGAACTCCTAGCGAGGTAATGAACTCATTGAGGGTTGCTGGGCTGGGACACGGTAAAGGAATGATTCGCTGGTCAACAGCGCGGTGATCAGCGCCTTCATGCTGCCGCCGCTCTTCCGGTAGGCCTGGTGTGTGGCTTGCAAGCTGGCCGCGTCGCCGGGCGCTTCGTTGCGGGCGACCCAGAACCGGAAGGCGTGCCGCACGAAGACCTGCTCCACGCGTTCCGAACCCGCCAGCTTGTGCATGTAATCAATCGGGTGCTTGATGGGGCCTTCGAGGGTCTTGTCGCCGACGTGGGCGATGAGACCGCTGATGTCGAGCGGGGCCCCCTTCATCACCGGCCCCATTGGCTTGCCTTTGCCATCCACATTTCTGGCCGTGGCCTCCAGATCCTGCACGATCTCCGCCGTGCGATACCGACCGAAGTGATCGAATTGCTCGAACGGGTAGGCGAGGTCGTTCATCAACTGGTGGCACTTCCAGCAGTAGGCTTGCTGGGTCACCGCCATCCGGTCGCGGAGCGTTTTCTCGGGCGCGATGGGGAGCTGCGCATCCACCGTGATCGGCACGTCGGGAACGACGCCGCCGAGCAGGCGCTCCCGGATCCACTTGCCGCGATGGATGGCATGGTTGTCGAACGTGGTCGAGTGGGCCACCAGCCACGAGGGCTGCGTCAGGATGCCGGCCCGCTGGTCCGCCGGCAGCTCGACCGGCTGCACATCGGGGAAGTCCGTGAGCCCGTAGGACTCGTAGATCAACTTCGGCTGGGGCTTGAACACCTTGTCCTTGAACTTCACCGGATCCCTCTGCCTGTCCGCTTCGAACTTCGCCTTCGCTTCCGCGATCTTCTTCTTGGAGTCCGCCGCGGTCTTGTAAGCCACAAAGCTCTTGGGGGTCGTCAGCAGCTCCTTCAGCACCTCCTTGTCCTGCTCCAAAATCAATTGCACCAGCCGGTCCGTGTCCTCCACCAGCGTGCGCGGTTCGTGGCCGGGATGATTTAGCTCGGGCACTTTCCCGCTTTCCTTGAACGTCTCCGTCGCCTTGTCGTAGCCGAAGTATTCGCGGAAGAACCGCAGGACGCGGGTTTTCTCCATCTTGGGATCATCAAGCAACCGTTGCACCTGCTTCGCCACCCCCGCGTCGGTGTCCAGCTCACCGGCCGCCGCCGCCGTGAGCAGCGCGGCATCGGGGCGTTTGTCGGTCAGCGCGAAGGCCAGGGCAAAGGCGATCTCACGCGGTGCCAGCCGGATGCGGCCTTTCGCATCGGGCGTGCCGGCGCCGACCTCCATGCGGAAGATTGCCTCGGGCAACATCAACACCGTCGCCAGGGTGTAGCGAACGCCCACGGTCTGTCCGGCGTCGGCGATGTTCTTCTTCATGAGCGCGACGAACCGCGATTTCTCGGCGTCGGTCGGCGTCCGGCGAAGGATCTGGTTGAACTGATGAACGACGGCCGCTTCGATCTGGGGCTCCGACGGCGGCGTCTTGGGATGAAATAACACGGAGAACTCCCTCGGCATGTTCCCGACCACCTTGTCGCCTTCCAGCTTGTGGGCTGTTCGACTCTCGACGATTGCCAGGGCGTTCTGCAGGAGCTGCGCGGTCACCGGTTCATCCACCTTGGGCGCGCCCATGTCCTTGAACGTGGTCCGCCCATTGGGCGAGAACGGCTGCCCGAGGCCGGGCTTCCCCTTCATCTCGGCGAGGAACGCGGCGTAAATCTCCGGGCTGATGCGGCGAATCTGCGGGTCGGCGGCGAACGGCGGGATGTGTTTCGGATCGAAGAGCGAATCGTGCGGCACCTTGTTGCCGTTCGCGTAGGCTTCGCGGCGGGTGAAGTGTTTGTTGGCCCGCTTGGCCTCCGCGTTGGCCCAGCGAATGACCGCGGCCACGCTCTCCGGCTCGGGCCGCGACCGCTTCTTCGGCGGCATCTCGCCCTTGGCCAACAGCTCGACCAGCGTGGCCCACCGGGCGCCGCTCGTGGAGGATTTCATGTCGAACTCGAGCTGGGCCAGATCGAGGTCGCCTTCGGAGTCCTTTTGATTGTGGCAATCGTTGCAGTGCCTGGTGAAGAAGGGGACGACCACCCGGTTGTATTCCACCCTGCTCTCGTCAGCCGTGGCCAGCTTGAGTTCCGCCGGCGGCTGCGCCGGGGCAAGCGGCCTGAACATCCCCAACAGCGTGAGCGAAACGCTCCCGATTACCCCAACAGCCAGGACAGGACGGTGAAGTTTCATGACTGCTCGCGGCCAAAGCGGTTCACGTCAGGCCATGGCAAGTTGGCCGCCCCCACGAGCGCGGGTGGGTCCTGAGCGATTGACCAGCCGCGGCTTGGCCGGAAATCGACTGGTTGCTGCCATGAGGTGGCTGGCTGAGGCTTCTCGGGGAAGACAGCCTCTGCCAATTGTCTCAAACTGGTTTCCATAATGGCACGCTGCATTCGAGAACGTGGTTACGCCAGAACTTCGGAGAGGGGCCCGCGCTTTTCTTGAACGGCTTCGCCGGGCGGCCCATCTGCCGGAGGATGGTGAGGTAGAGGTCCGAGGCGGGCTTGGGGTTGCCTTTCCACTTCACGTGCTGGCCGTGCTTGAAGCCGAGTTTGCGTCCGCCCGCGAGGAGCATCGGGAAGCTGCCGCCGCTGTGGCGGCTGATTTGCGAGCCGCCGAGGAGCTGCACGGTGTGGTCAAGCGGCGTGCCCTCGCGCAAGCCGACTCCTTTCGTGTCGGGATTGTCAGCACTGCGGAGGGGTGCGCCGGCGGCCTTCGACCAGTCCTGGTAATCGTCGTAGTTCGGCCCGGCATGCCGCGCGGCGACCTGATCCACCGAGATGGTATGGGTGATGGTGCCGGGGGTGATCTTGATGTTGGTGCCGGCGAACCAGTCGCAGGGATGCTCGTGTCCGCTGATGCGCCCCTGGATGTGCGAAAGGATGAGATGGGGCTTGGGGCTCATGGCAACGGTCATGGTCTGGCCTGTGAACCGGGTTTTGACCCCGGAGAAAACCTGCGAATTCGCGTTCTTTTCAAGGCTCCAGAAACGCCCGCGAGCGGACGGTGGCCTTGATCAAATCGCGCTGCCGGTAACCGCCGGGCGATTGCGGCTTCAGGATGGCGCAGAGCTCCACGAGGCTTTCCACGTCGGCCTCGCGGCCGGTGGCGTAGAGCAGGAGGTTCTTCATCTGGCCGAGCACGACGTCATCCTGATGTTTTCCGACGATGAGATCCATCCATTCGGCGAAACTCTTGAACGCCTCGCCGCGCGGCATTGCCCCCGTGGCGTCCACCGGGAGGGATTTGCCGACACCGATCCACGCGATCTTTCCGTCGCGTTCCCTGCGCTCGTCAGTAGATCGGGTCGGGTGCCGGGGATTGCGCCCCGGCACCCTCCCACACCACCGGACGTGCGGTTTTCCGCATCCGGCGGTTGAACGCAGCGGCCCGCTACACGGTGGCCGCAAGGTCCGATGGCA
>Ga0255204_1000161_pt1 | contig 22157 bp, 15 predicted proteins | sample Miss_Colum_RepC__2_FD_188418 | JGI IMG/M metagenome (GOLD analysis project Ga0255204, IMG submission 188418) | Freshwater microbial communities from Mississippi River, Louisiana, United States - Miss_Colum_RepC_8h | ecosystem: Environmental > Aquatic > Freshwater > River | place: USA: Louisiana... | reverse complement strand
AACCTGGAAAAGGACGAAGCGCGGCCCGAGCAGATCGCGCTGCTCTATGCCAAGCGTGCCGACACGGAGAACGTGTTCGACGAGCTGAAGAACCAGTGGGGGTTTCGTGGGTATTGCAGCCAGCGGGCAGTGGTGACGGAACTGGCGGCGCGGCTGGTCTTGCTGACCTACAACCTGTGGAGCCTGTTCACGCGGCTGATGGGCCTGACGCCGGGGCACCACAGCGAAGCGGTGAAGTCGCGGCGGGACTTTTTGTTCCTGGCGGCACAAGTGGTAGAGAGCGGGCGGCAGCGGGTGGTGAAACTGGCGGTGAAAGCGGAATGGTGGAAGGAGCTAAAGGCCTGCTACGAACGGTTGCGCACGTGGTTGGTGGCAACTGCGCCGCAGTTGGAGGCGACCGGGCAGCTCCTGCGCCGCCTCGCCCGTCAAACGACCGAACCCCCGGAAGAATCCCTGTCTCAACCCGCCCCAAGCTGACCCGCAACTGCGGTTTTTAGGTTCAAACTGAAGGCGGCGGTGGAGTTCGCTGGCGGCGGCGCTGTAGGAGGACGGGGGCTTGGAGGCGAGGAGTTTGGTGAGCAGGGCGGTGACGTTGTCCGGCCAGGCGGGGTGGTGGTCGCCGCCCGAGCGAGCGGGTGCCCAGACCTCGGCCTGGCCTTGGGCACAGGCGCGGAGATAGTGGCTGTAGAGTTTGTAGAAGCGGGCGCGGGAGAGGCCCAGTTCGCGGGCGGCGGCGGCGGCGGGCAGTTCGCCGCTGCGATGGCGGGCCAAGAGATGGCGGATGAGCGGGGCGGGGAGACGGTTGATCAGTTGCAGTTTTTCATGAGCGCCAAACTTGAAGGGGCGGCAGGGATTTTGCGCTTTGAAACTGAGCCCGGCAGAGATGCCGGGCCACCACGTTGGTGATGGCCCGGCCTGCCGTTGGTCAGGCCTCAGGCGGCGCTCAGGTTGCGTCCCCGCAGAGCCTTATCCTCTGCTGAAGCAACCCGAGAGATTATCCGGCCCCGGCTTGGGGACAAGAGGCTCGATCAAAAGTCTCCTTTTGATCGCACACGAAAGTCTCCTTTTGAAAGTTACACGACAATCAAGGTGATGATCGTTGACAACTTGATGCTGCAAGTCAGTCCTGGCGACATTGCTGACGACGCCCGGCTGTTCGGTCCCGATGGGCTAGGACTGGATTCGGTGGACGCCCTGCAATTGGTGGTGGCCCTTGATAAAAACTTCGGCCTCAAGATCGCGGACACAAGCGAGGCCAAGAACATATTGCACTCGGTGGACAGTATCGCAGGCGCGTTGCTTCACCTGGAAAATTCTTGATAGAGCAAGCCAGCGACACCCAAGTCCCAGTTCGCAAGCACCGCACTGCGAGCAACCTGAACATGTCAGCGACTGCGGCTTGATGCGGATCCAACTCGGGAGCGATTTTTGCCGCGCCGTCGGTAGCTGGTCTGGGTTCCCCGCGCTCCGGGGCTTGGGCGGATAACAATCGCTCCATTTCTTCAACCCCGGCGTTCTTTGGCAACGTTGGCCGGTCGTTTGCAATGACCCATCCGATCCAGCAGGTCGAGGTAAGGGCCACATACTCGGCGAACTTTGGTGTCCGGCGCAGCACCGGGAGGGCGTTGTCCTCGCGTTTGGTCTGTAGCCGACGCATGGCGGCCACCGCTTGGGGCACCGTATCCACCCGGTTGTTCTCATCGCCCAGGGGATTTCGAAGCGCCGATTTCTTGCCGGTCTGGAAGTCAATCACCGCCATCCTGGCGTAGTAGCGTCCAATGCGCATCCAGAGTCCGCGCACTGGTCGCTTGTGCCCATCTCGGACTTTCTGATAGCGTCCATAGTTGTGAAGCTGAACTGCCAAAGCGGGAGCCTGACAATTACTCGATGATGCTTGGCATTGCACGTCGTTACCGTGGCACAGAGGCAAATCGGGCCTGCTCTCATTCACGTAAGTATCGGTAAATAAGAGGTTGCCGGTGTGGCGAAATGGCAGACGCACGGGACTTAAAATTCCACTTCTAGCGTTTTCATTGACTCGCTTCCGCTTGCTTAAAACACCATCAAACCATTGTGAACATTGGTCGAAACCTGCTTCATGCACTGCCGGGTTGCGCAGGATGGAAAAGGCCGAAAGTGGCACAAAAAGTGGCACAGGCTTTTCATGCGGCATGAATCGCACTCAGCCCGGTTTGAAACCGAAATGAAAAAGTGCATGCAGCCACAGGCGGGGGCTCGCAACCCACCGGGGCTTGGGCATGCTGATTTTGAAAGTTCATAGGGGCACAGGCGGGGGCTCGCAACCCGACGCCAAAAAAAGGGCGTTTTGAAAAGATATCTCCATGGGGTGGGGTGGGGGCTAGGGGCTCACGGCGGCCAGCCCCTCGACCACGGCCGCAACCACGGCGGCAGCTTGCTTGATGGCCTTGGCAGTCACCGGGCCAGATTCGTGACGGACTGACGGACTCTTTGGGAGTTTGCGCTCTTTTCCGTCTGCGCCGATGCGGGTTTGTGGCTGGCAACTGTCCAAGTTGGACAGTTCAATGCGAACGCTGCCAACGGATGATGGGGACACCGCGCAAACCCTCGCCAGTTCTCGGTCACTGAGCTTAGCCCCGATGGCGTTCGCTACCCTGCGAAGCTGGCGTTGCTGTCATTGGCGGCGGCTTTCAAACCCACCCCGCTCGCAGCCAGATACGCGCGCCACGCCACATCCTCGGCGGCTTCAAGGTCGCGGCCGTTCAAGTTTTGGAATCGCTGGCGAAGGCTCTGCACCCACAGCCGGCGGAATTCTGCGCGGATGGTTTCTCTGCTCATAGTTCGTTGGTTGTCGGCGTTGGGGTGTGGGCGTTCATGGGTTATTTCCTGCGCTGTTGGGGAATGTCTGCCGGGTCAATCGGATCGCACTCTCGGAACTCGGTTAGCTGGCAGTTAAAAACGGTGTCAACCACGCCCCTTGGCCCGCCCTTGTTCTTCTCGACCCGAATCTGAACTTGCCTGCTGCCGCCGTTGTCCTTCTCCGTGTGGAGCATCAGAATCACGTCGGCGTCGAATTCGATGTTGCCGCATTCGCGCAGGTCACTCATTCGCGGCGGGCGGTTCTCGCGCTCGCAGTCCCGGTTCACCGAGGCGATGGCGATGACTGGCACACCAAGCTCGTTTGCCAGAACTTTCAGGCCGACGCTCACTTCGCCGAGGTCGGTTGCGCGGTTGCCCTTGCCGTTGCCGCAACTCACGAGTTGCAGGTAGTCCACCACGATCAAGCCCAGCTTCTGCCGTTGGTGGGCGCGCCTTGCCCGCGCTTGTATCTGGCCAACGGTAATCCCGCACTGGTCGAAAATGACAAGCGGGGCGCGCATGACGGCAACGCTGGCGGCATTCAGGCCCACCATGTCGTCATTCGTCATTTGTCTGGTGTCCGCCACCCTTGCCCGCCGCCTGAGGATTCGCTCTGTTACCTCGACCGCTGGCATTTCAAGGCTGAACACCAGCACGGGCAGGTTGTCGTCAACGGCGATGCAGTCGGCGATTTGCATGGCCAGCGCGGACTTGCCCACCGTCGGCCTCGCCGCGATGACAACGAGCTTCTTGGGGGCCAGCCCGCGAATCAGGTTGTCCAGCTTCTGCAGTCGCGTTGACGGCCCCCGCATGAATTGCCCTGTGGCGTCCTGCTCCATTGCCTGAGTTGCTTCAATGACTAGCTCGCGCATGGAAACCTCACCGCGCACGTCCGAGCCCCTGACGGCCAAGATGGAGCGTTCCGCGTTGGCAATCAGGTCGTCGGGGTCTTGGCTGTCGTGGACTTGGGCCGCGATGGCAGCGCAAGCCGCCGAGAGTTTTCGCAGTTGAGCCTTTTGGCGGACGATTTCGAGGAAGTGAAACCACACGGACGGGCTTGGGGAGCCATCCAAGCACGCGGTGAGGTAGGCAAGCCCGCCAGCGCCTTCAAGTTTGCCGGCGCTTTTCAGGTGTTGGCGCACTGTGGCGATGCTGATCGGCGTGCCCTGCGCCACAAGCCCCTCGACCGCCGCGAAGATGGTTTGATGCCTCAGGTCGTAGAAAAGCCCGCCAGCGGCCTCCCCAAGCGCGGCGTTGAGGTATTCCGCCTCGCCTGAGAGAAGGCAACCGATGAAGGACGCTTCGGCCTCGGTGTCGTGGGGTGGAAGTCGGTCGGTCATGGGTTGGCTTTGAGTTTGGCAAGTTCAGCGCGGACAACCTCACGGCGGGCAACCTTGTCGGGGTTACGCTCGCGGTCCATGTGGGCGTGCAGTAGCCCGTCCAGGTGTTTCAATTCGGCTTCGAGGTCGCTAATGCGCTTCCAAGCGGCTTGACCGCCGCCTTGGTTGGCCTTGGCCTCGCCTTGCCGTCCGCGCTCCTTCTGCCATCGTGCGCTCAGGTAGTGACGGAAGCTGGTGATGGGGTTCCCACCGTAGTCCTTCCCGCTTCGGGCGGCGGCTTGATTCCACTCCAGCCGGGCGAAGTCCTCCGTGCATCCGCAGAAGGCCGCCTGCTTCGCGGCGTCGGCTTCGGATTCGGGAAAGCCTTTGGGAAGCTGAACGGGGCGATCCTCTCCTTCTTCATTCTTCCCTTCTTCTTTGTGGCCCTCGGTGTGCCCTTCGTGTGCCCTCGGTGTGTCCTTTCCTGTGCCCTTTGGTGTGCCCTCGTTGGGTGCGGTCGGTGAGAAAACCCTTGAATCCACGATGCGCGCAACGGTTCCGTGGGGTGTCTTTTGGAGTGCCACAAATTTGCCCTGTTCGAGCGTGGCACAAGCCAAGCGGTATTCCTTGGCCGTCAGTCCAAGCTCACGCTCCACGTCGAACCGGCCAAGGCGGGCTTCACCGCGCGCCAGCCCGTCGGCGCTGTAGCCCTCCCGCCATCGCGCCCTGTAGGCGATGAGCGAGAGCAGTCGGAAGGCATTCGGCTTTGAGCGGAGCAGCTCCAGGAAGTCATCCGTGCGCCACACCAGAAAGTAGCCCCGGTGGAATTCGGGCGGGTTCAACGGGACCTCCTCTCTTTGCCCAAAACCACGAGGCCGGCCAGAGCAGCGGGCAGAATTCCGGAGACATGCTGGCGTCTGCGGTTGACGGGGCGGAGGTGGAGGATTACTTTCTCTAAAGCAAACAGTCCTTGAACGCGCTCCGTGTTTTGTCGCCGGGGCGCGTTTCTTTTGGCGGGTCGTCTGGGGGAGTGTTTCACAGCGCGATTCCTTTCAGTGCATCATCGAGGCCGTCGCCTTTGTTCACCCGCGCCGGTGTTGGATGGGCCTTGGCGAACTCGCCCGCCGCTGCCCGCCGCTCGAATTCGGCGATGGCGTCGCGCGAAACATATACGCGTCCTGCCACATTTACGGTGGCAATCCAGCCCTTGCGCCGCCAGCGCCACGCTGTTACGGGCTGCACGCCTAGCGACGCGAGCCATGCGTTGATTGCGACGAGGTTGGAGGCAGGATTAGGTTCTGTGATGGTTTGCATGCACTGGAGAATTCATTAGATAAGCTAATCTGTCAAGGCAAGCGGGTGCCCGATGTGTGACAAACCACGATTGAAACCCAATGAAAGCGGGCCTCTCCCCGCTAAAAAAACTCAACCCGCCACGGTGGCCAAGACAACCGTCGGCCCGAAATTGAGCCGCTGCGCCTGCTGCTTTGAATGCTCGTTGGAAAGGTGTCCGTAAACTTTCCCGATCAACACTCCGCCGTCCGCGTGCCCTACCCAGCGGGCAATCGTCATGAAATCAATGCCGGACATGACGCAGTAGGAAACGAAGTAGTGCCGGGCGTCGTGAAAGCCAAACGAGGCGAGGCCGGCTGCATTGCGGGCTATCCGCAGGCTTTCCATGAAAGACCGCGCGTGAATGTCCCGCTCCCCGCGTTGGGGTGAAGGGAACAGCCATTGCGAGTCGGGCGCGCGCCGGGCGTGCATGTCCTTCAGATGAGCTTCAAGTTGCGGGTGAAAGTCCACCGCGCGGTGCTGATGGTTCTTGGCGAGGCCGTCCGCACCGATAGTGAGTTGCCCGCGCTCGAAATCCACGTCCGCCCAGCGGAGTCGGAGGGCTTCGTTACGCCGCGCCCCGCTGTAGGCCATGAGCCAGAGGTAGTCGGCGAGTTGCTGGCCGTTCTTGCTGTGCTCTTTGGCCGCCGCGCACAGGCGTTCGATCTCTGCCGCTGTCACCAGTCCGCGCTTTTTGGCCACCCACTTCAAGGGGCGCAGGTTCTCAGTGGGTAGGAATTTCAGCCAGCCATCGTCAACGGCCATTTTTAGGACATTGCGGAGGGCTATCACGTCAAGGTTCACCGTGCGCCCCGAAATACCCTCAGATTGGCGTTGGGCGCGGAAGGCGTTGATCTGTGCCTTGGTGATGCGGTCGAGTCGAGTCTCGCCCATGTGGGCCACCCACAGCCCCAGCGCGCCCCGTTCCTTAGCGATAGTGGCGGGCCGTTTGGCGTCGGGCATCTTGGCCAGTAGCGCGAAGTAGGTCTGGACGTAGTCGGCCAGCTTGGGCGTGCGTTGAAGGACGGGCAGGCTGCGGGCCTCCCGTTTGACCAGCAGGCTCGCCAGAGCCTTCTGCGCCTGCGGGATTGTCTGCGCCCCTTCGAGCCGCTTGCGGATGGTATTTTTCCGGCCCGTCGCATCTTCGACCGTCAGCCGGGCGTAAAACTGCCCATTGCGGACCCAGAGGCCACGGATGGGTTGCTTGCGGCCATCGAACACCTTCTGATAGCTTGCGCCCCGTGATTTTGCACTTGAACCTTGGCTTTGCTCCTTGCCTGCCGTTGCTTCTGCTTTCATGGGGCAACAGTGGCACAAAAAGTGGCACAGGGTCAATTTTCAAAAGAGAATTGTGCGAAAACACCAATAAAAACAGGGTTGCCGGTGTGGCGAAATGGCAGACGCACGGGACTTAAAATCCCGGGACGGTAAAACGTCGTGCGGGTTCGAGTCCCGCCACCGGCACCAATCTTTGTTTCATCTCGAATCTTCAACCCGAACGACCGGGGAGCGCCCGCGGCCCGCGGGCCGTTTTCGGCGGCCCGCCGAAAACATCGTCCCGCAAACTTTTTCGCCCGGCCGCCCGCTGCGAAATGGAGTGACGAGGGTTTGGGCGGGCCGCCCAAATCAGCCCGCAAGCCGCGTGCGCTCCCCATTCCATTTCGGGTTCAACCGTCCGGCTCAGGCGGGGTTTTGAAGCGTCTGGCAGGGGCTGGGTCATGTTCACTCGAATAAACTGAACCGCTCCAGCCGTCGTAGTCGCCGCATATGACCAAGCTCCTTCACCGTCGCGGCATTCTCGCTGCTTTGAGTCTCGCTTTCACCCTGCAACTTCAGGCTGAACAGACCGGCCCAGGTCGGCGCTTCCTCGCGGGCGATGACTCCACGAAACGGCTCGCGATCATCGCGCCGGATGGCTCCTTCGAGCGGGAGGTCAAAGTCGGTGGCATCCATGACGCCCATCTGCTCGCCAATGGGAACATCCTTACCCAGCAAGGCTTCCAGAAGGTGGTGGAACTCGCGCCCGACGGGAAGGTCGTGTGGGAATACGACTCGGGCAAAATGAATGGCAACGCGGGCCAACGCATCGAGGTCCACGCCTTCCAGCGCGTCGAGAACGAGCTGACGATGATCGCCGAGTCCGGCGCGGGCCGCCTCATCGAGGTGGACAGGGACGGAAAGATCCACAAGGAAGTGAAGCTCAAGCGCAACAAGCCCAACGCCCACAGCGACACGCGGCTCGTGCGGAAGATTGCCAACGGGAATTACCTCGTCGCCCATGAGGCCGACGGCGCGGTGCGCGAGTATGATGCGACCGGCAAGGTGGTTTGGGAGTTCGACGTGCCCTTGTTCGACAAGCCGAAGAAGGGTGGCCACGGCCCCGAGGCTTGGGGCAACTCGGTCTTCTGCGCGGTGCGCCTTGCGAACGGCAACACGCTCATCGGCAGCGGCAACGGCCACAGCGTCCTCGAAGTCACGCCCGCGAAGGAGATCGTCTGGAAGGTCGAGCAGAACGACTTGCCCGGCATCACGCTCGCATGGGTCACGTGCGTCGAGCGGCTCGCGAACGGCAACACGATGATCGGCAATTGCCACGCCGGTCCGAACAACCCGCAATTCATCGAGGTGACGAAGGACAAGAAGGTCGTGTGGTCCTTCAAGGACTTCAAAAACTTCGGCAACTCGATGCCCGTGCAGCATGTGCTCGGGGCGAAGAAGTGAGCCGGGTGAGGACATCACGTCGGGCCTGGAGGCAAGCTGAATCAGGTAGGGCGCGTCTGTCCCAGTGCGCCGGCTGGGTGTTCAAATGGTTCAGCGGCGCGCTGGGGACAGACGCGCCCTACCCGTGCCGGCGACTTGCAGTCGCTGTCCCTTCCCGAACGGTGCCGCACGGCGGCGACTACAAGTCGCCGGCACGGGGCCTCGCCTTGTCGGCGATGCTCCTCCTCAATCCGCTGGCTCACTCTGCCGAGCCTTCCCCCGCTGGCCTCGAGTTCTTCGAGCGCAAAGTCCGCCCGCTTCTCGCCGAGCAGTGCTACTCCTGCCACGGTGCGGAGAAGCAGAAGGGCCATTTGCGGCTCGATTCCCCCGGAGCCATCCGCGCGGGCGGCGAAGGTGGGCCAGTCGTGGTCCCCGGTGACCCGGCAAAGAGCCGGCTCATCATCGCGGTCGGCTACCAGTCCGAAGACCTCAAGATGCCGCCGAAGCAGCGGCTCACTGCCCGGCAGGTCGCTGACCTGACCGAGTGGGTCAAGCTCGGTGCGCCGATGCCGGCTGGCGAAGCGCCCGTGGCCGCCGTGCGCAAGGAATTTCAAATCACCGCGAAGGACCGCGCGCATTGGGCGTTTCAGCCGGTGCGGAAACCCGCCGTCCCGGCAATCGGCAATCGGCAATCGGCAATCACCAATCCGATAGACGCCTTCATCCTCACCAAGCTCACCGCAAAGAACCTCGCCCCCAACCCACTCGCCACCCCGCGCGAGCTGGTGCGCCGCGCTTACTACGACTTGACCGGCCTCCCGCCCACGCCCGCCGAGGTCGAGGCGTTTGAACGCGAGTGCGCTGTGGAGCAGGCAGCCGGAGGAGCAGCCAAGAGCGTGCCCCAAGCCGATTCCGCATTCCGCATTCCGCATTCCGCATTCAGCCGCCTCGTGGACCGCCTGCTCGACTCCCCGCGCTACGGCGAGAAGTGGGGCCGCCACTGGCTCGACCTCGTGCGCTTCGCCGAGAGCAACAGCTACGAGCGCGACGGCGACAAGCCGCACGCGTGGCGCTTCCGCGACTATGTCATCCGCGCCTTCAACAGCGACAAGCCCTACGACCGCTTCCTCCGCGAACAGCTCGCCGGTGACGAGTTGCCCGCGCCCGACCCCGACGCGCTCATCGCCACCGGCTTCTACCGCCTCGGCATCTGGGACGACGAACCCGCCGACCGCGAGCTCGCGCGCTACGACAGCCTCGACGACGTCGTGGCGACGACCGGCCAAGTCTTCCTCGGTCTCACGGTGGATTGCGCGCGTTGCCATCACCACAAGATAGACCCCATCCCGCAGCACGATTACTACCGGCTGCTCGCGTTCTTCCAGAACGTGAACCATTACCGCAACGGCGGGCCGACGGATGAAGTCGCGCTCTTCACGACGGAAGCCGAGAAGGCGGCGCACGCCGCTCGGGTGCGTGAAGTTGAGCGCCGCCGCGATGAAGTTCAGGCCAGCATCACCGCGTTGGAGAAATTGTTCCGGGAACGACTCGCCAAGAACGAGTCGGCCCCGCCGTCCGACGCCATCGCGCCGCGCGACCTCGCGGACCTGCAATTCCACTACTACCGCGACACGTGGGACAAGCTCCCTGACTTCACGCTCGTGAAGGCCGAAACCACCGGCAAGTTGCCCAGCGGCCTCTTCGACATCGGCCTGCGCACCCGCAACACTGCGTTCGGCTTCGTCTTCGAGGGCGCGCTCCTCGTGCCGAAGGACGGCGATTACACCTTCCACCTCGACAGCGACGACGGCTCGCGCCTGAGCGTGGATGGCAAGCAGGTGATTCTCTACGACGGCATCCACGGCGAGGGCAATGAGCGGTCCGTCACCGTGCGCCTGACGCAAGGCCGCAAGCCCATCAAGCTCGAATACTTCCAACGGCAGAATGGCCTTGGCCTCACCGTCGCCTGGTCTGGTCCCGGCTTCAGCCGCCGTGCGCTCTCGACCTCCAGCGAACCGGTCCGCGCGGTGAAGAACAAGTCGCCCAAGTCGGACTTCGCTGAACTGCTCCGAAATGAAGGCCCGCGATTGCTGGGCGTGGAGCAGTTCAAGCAATACCAGGCGCTCAAGAAAGAACTCGAACAGCTCAAGCCAGAGAAAGTCGCCGGGGAGAAGGCGTTGGTCGTGTCCGAGCGCGGGGCCGTGCCGCCGCCCACACACCTGCTGGCCCGCGGCAATCCGGCATTGGCGGGCGAAGTCGTCGAGCCGGGTTTCCTCGAAGTGCTCAACGCGCCCAAGCCCGTCCTGCCCAAGCCCGCCGCTGACGCCCGCACGAGTGGTCGCCGCACGGTGCTGGCGAACTGGATTGCCTCGCCAGAGAACCCGCTCACCGCGCGCGTGATGGTGAACCGCATCTGGCAGCACCACTTCGGCCGTGGCCTCGTGCGCTCCACGAGCAACTTCGGCACGCAGGGCGACCGCCCCACGCACCCGGAGTTGCTGGACTGGCTGGCGAGCGAGTTCGTCACGCGCGGCTGGAGCGTGAAGGCCATGCACCGCCTCATCATGAACTCGCAGGCGTATCGCATGTCCTCGCACGGCAACTCGACGGCGCTGGCGGCGGACCCGACGAACGATTTGCTCTGGCGCTTCGACCCCCGCCGGCTCACGGCGGAAGAGATTCGCGATTCCATTCTGGCCATCAACGGCACACTGAACTTGAAGATGTTTGGCCCGAGCATCTTCGTGGACATCCCGCGTGATGTCCTGGCCGGTCAATCCCGCCCGGGCGCGGGCTGGGGCAAGTCGCCACCGGAGGAGCAGGCGCGCCGTAGCATCTACATCAAGGTGAAGCGGTCGCTGCGCCCGCCCATCCTGGACAGCTTCGATGTGGCCGAGACCGACCGCTCCGCGCCGGTGCGTTTTGCGACCGTGCAACCCACGCAGGCGCTCGGGATGTTGAACAGCGCGTTTCTGAACGAGCAGGCGGAAGTCTTCGCCGCGCGCCTGCGCAAGGAAGCTGGCGACGACGTGACAAAGCAAGTCCGCCTCGGCCTCCAGCTCGTCACCACGCGCCCGCCGACGGACGCCGAAGTGCAACGCAGCCTCGGCCTCATCGCCGCACTGCGCGCGCAGGACAATGCCTCGGCGGAGGTGGCGCTGAAGTATTTCTGCCTGATGGCGCTGAACTTGAACGAACTGGTTTATGTGGATTGAGGCCGCCGCCCTGGAGCGCGGACGCCTGCGTCCGCACGCCACCGCACTATGGAGTGCGGTGACTCGTCACCGCTTTTGCGCAGGCGACTTGTCGCCGTCGGAGTCTGAAGTCGCCGCCTCGCAGCCTAGCTCACCGGCTGGCGCAAGCCGGCGCGGCCACCCGCAACCACACGCACGTGCCCCACGACGGCGACAAGTCGCCTACAGAAAGCGGTGACAAGTCACCGCACTCCACAAGCCCTCTGGCACTCCCTCGCGCCAATCCATGAACCCTCGCAGCTCAATTACCGCCCGGCCCGCCGCCCAGTTTTGCCACCGCACCCGCCGCGAGTTCCTCTGGGAAGCCGGTGCCGGCTTCACCGGTCTGGCGATGACGGGACTGCTCACCGTCGACAAATTCTTCGCCAGCCAAGCCAGTGCCGCCACGCCCTTCGTCAATCCACTCGCGCCCAAGCAGCCGCATTTCAAAGGCAAAGCCAAGAGCGTCATCTTCCTCTTCATGTATGGCGGGCCGTCGCAGGTGGACACGTTTGATTACAAGCCCGAGCTCTACAAACTCGATGGCAAAACCATTCCGGTGAAAACCTTCGGGCGCGGCGGCAAGAAGAACGAAGGCCGCGTCGTCGGCCCCAAGTGGACCGGCAAAAACTACGGCCAGTCCGGCAAGTGGGTCAGCGAACTTTTCCCGCACCTCGCCGGCTGCGTGGACGACATCGCCTTCATCCACTCGATGATGGCTGACTCGCCCATCCACGGCTCCGCGATGCTCCAGATGAACACCGGCAAGGTGCTCTCCGGCAGCCCCTGCCTCGGCTCGTGGGTGAACTACGGCCTCGGCAGCGTGAACGAAAACCTGCCCGGCTTCGTGGTGATGCTCGACCCCACCGGCGGCCCCATCAGCGGCGCGAAGAACTGGTCCAGCGGCTACATGCCCGCGAGCTATCAGGCCACCATCATGCGCTCGGCCGGCGACCCGATTCTCGACCTCCAACGCCCCGCCACCATGAGCGAGGCCTCACAGCGGCGCTTCCTCGACACGCTCAAGGAGTTCAACTCCGAACATCAGGCTCCGCGCGCCGACAACAGCAACCTCGCCGCCCGCATCGCCAGCTATGAGATGGCCTTCAAGATGCAGAGCAGCGCGCCCGACGCCGTGGACTTGAGCAAGGAGACCGAGGCGACGAAGGAGCTTTACGGCATCAATGACAAGCGCACCGAGGACTTTGGTCGCCGCTGCCTGCTGGCGCGCCGACTGGTCGAGCGCGGCGTGCGCTTCATCCAGCTCTACTCCGGCGGCGCGCACAACGACGACAACTGGGACGCCCACGGCGACCTCGTGAAGAATCACACGCACCACGCCGGCCGCACGGACAAGCCCATCGCCGGCCTGCTCAAGGATCTCAAGCAGCGCGGCCTGCTCGACAGCACGCTCATCATCTGGGGCGGTGAGTTCGGCCGCCAGCCCACCGCCGAATACGCCACCGGCACCGGCCGCGACCACAACGCCTACGGCTTCACCATGTGGATGGCCGGCGGCGGCATCAAAGGCGGCACCACCGTCGGCGCGACCGACGAACTCGGCTCCTCCGCTGTGGAGGACCGCTTCCACGTGAAGAACCTCCACGCCACCGCCCTGCACCAGATGGGCCTGGACCCGGACAAACTCAGTTACTTCTACGCCGGCCTGGACCAAAAGCTCGTGGGCGTGGAAGGCGCGGAGTTGATGCGGAAGATTGCGAGTTGAACCTTGTGCCGGCGACTTGCAGTCGCCGCCCGGGAGCCACACCTCGGAAAGGACGGCGACTTCAAGTCGCCGGCACTTTGCAATTTGCACGTCCGCCCCAGCCACCTATCTTCCGCCCCGCATGTCGCAGTCGTCGTCCGCCAAAGTCATCCGCCTGCGCGGCGTGCGGCACAATAATCTCAAGGGCTTCGACCTCGACCTCCCGCTCGGCAAACTCATCGTCGTCACCGGCCTGAGCGGGTCCGGCAAGTCCTCGCTTGCCTTCGACACGCTTTTCGCCGAGGGCCAGCGGCGCTACATTGAGACCTTCTCGCCCTACGCGCGGCAATTCTTTGACCGCATGGACAAGCCCGCCGTGGACAGCATCGAGGGCATCCCGCCGGCCATCGCCATTGAGCAGCGCAACGCCGTCCGCACCACGCGCAGCACCGTCGGCACCATGACGGAAATCTGCGACCACCTGAAAGTCCTCTGGCCGCACCTCGCCACGCTGCATTGCCGGAAGTGCGGGAAGCCGGTGGAGAAGGAGCCGCCGCAGAAGGTCTGGGAGCGGGTGAATGCGGAGTGCGGAATGCGGAATGCGGAATGTCTGGTGGCGTTTGACCTCGCCCTTTCCGAAAAGCTCTCGCTCAAGGAATCGCTCGAACTCCTCGCCAAGCAAGGCTACCAGCGGCTCCTGGTGGACGGCGAAATCATCCGAGTGGAAGAAGCCCTATCCCATTCCGCATTCCGCATTCCGCACTCCGCATTAACGGTCCTCCAAGACCGCCTCAAGCTCACCTCCGCCAACCGCTCCCGCTTCATCGAGTCCTGCGAGCAAGCCTACCACTTCGGCAAAGGTCGCCTAACCCTTCACCCAGTCCCGACGTGCTCCCCAGGCCCTAGACCCCAGACGCTAGACCCCATCCCCTTCTCGAATCGGCTTCACTGCGCTCAGTGCGATTTGGATTACCGCGAGCCAAGTCCCGCGCTCTTTTCCTTCAACCACCCGGTCGGCGCGTGCCCCACGTGCAAGGGCTTCGGGCGCGTCATCGGCATTGATTACAACCTCGCCCTCCCCGACCGCTCGCTCTCGCTGGCCGCGGGCGCGGTGAAGCCTTGGCGCACCGGCACCGGCGCGGAGTCTCAGGCCGACCTGGCGAAATTCTGCAAGAAACTCGGCGTGCCGATGGACGTGCCGTTCCGCGACTTGAGCGAGCCGCACCAGTGCTGGGTCATGGACGGCGACCCCGGCTACGACAGCAGCGACCCCGCGAACTCCTGGCCGAAGAAGTGGTATGGCGTGAAGGGCTACTTCCGCTGGCTGGAGTCGAAGTCCTACAAAATGCACGTGCGCGTGCTCCTCTCCCGCTACCGCAGCTACACCAAGTGCGCCGCGTGCGACGGGAAACGCCTTCAGCCCGAGGCGCTGCTCTACCAAATCCCCGTAGGTGACGACGTAAGCAGTCTCCATTCAAACGCACCTCGTGGAGAGTCGAGCGCAGGACAGAAGTCAGAGACTCCTCACGTCGTCTCCTACCCACGCCTCACCCTCGCCGACTTCTACGCCCTCCCCGTCAACCGCGCCCTGGCCATCATCTCCGCCCTGCACGACGCGCATTCGCCCGCCCCCCAAGACCCCAGACGCCAGACCCTATCCCCCATCTCCCACGCCCTCGAAGAAGTCCGTTCCCGCCTCGCCTTCCTCGCCGAAGTCGGCCTCGGCTACCTCACGCTCAACCGCGCCACACGCACCCTTTCCGGCGGCGAGACCGAGCGCGTGAACCTCACCACTTGCCTCGGCACGCGCCTCGTCAACACGCTCTACGTCCTCGACGAGCCCAGCGTCGGCCTGCACCCGCGCGACACCGCGCGCCTCGTCACCATCCTCCAGCGCCTCCGCGACCTTGGGAACACTGTCGTCGTCGTCGAGCACGAAGCCGCCGTCATGCGTGCTGCCGACCAGATTGTGGACCTCGGTCCCGGCCACGGTGAGACCGGCGGTGAACTTGTCTTCCAGGGAACGCTCGCCGAGTTGCTGAAGCATCCCGTTTCCCTGACCGGGCAATACTTGAGCGGACGGAAGCGAGTGGATACACGCGAACGGCGAGCCGTGCCTTTGGAGTGCGGTGACTCGTCACCGCTTTCCGCAGGCGACTTGTCGCCGTCTAAGTCGGATGCGCGTCCCCCTTCTCCGTCCGTTTCCGGCTGGCGCAGCACACCACGCATCAATGCGCAAACACGCACTCGTGCCATTGACGGCGACAAGTCGCCTGCGGAAAGCGGCGAGAACTCGCCGCACTCCAAAGTGCCCGCGCTCACCCTCACTGGCGCAGCCGCCCACAACCTCAAGAACCTCACCGTCTCCATTCCGTTGGGCCGCTTCGTCTGCCTCACCGGCGTCAGCGGTTCCGGCAAGTCCACCCTCGTCCGCGACTGCCTCCTCCCCGCGCTCACCGCGAGCCTTAAATCCCAATTCCCCGCCGCCCCCGACACCACCGACGACTCCCCTTCCGAATCCCCAGACCCTAGACCCCAGACCCTATCCCCTCTCCGCCTCACCGGAGCGGAGCACCTCACCCGCGCCCTCCTCGTTGACCAATCCCCCCTCGGCAAAACCCCGCGCTCCAACCCCGCTGTTTACATCGGCGCCTTCGACCACTTGCGCGACCTCTTCGCCGCCACGGAACTCGCGAAGCAGCGCGGCCTCAACGCCAGCGCCTTCAGCTTCAACTCGGCTGTGGGCCAGTGCGACCGCTGCCGTGGCGCGGGCTTCGAGAAGATTGAAATGCAGTTCCTCAGCGACGTGTTTATCAAGTGCCCCGCGTGCGAAGGGCGGCGGTATCGCGAGCATGTGCTCGAAGTGAAGGTGGAGGCGTGGCGGAGCGAGGGAAGTAATCAGTATTCAGCATCCAGTGTTCAGTCGAAGAGGCGCTCGAAGTCCGAGTCCCTACTGAACACTGACCCACTGAACACTGAACACTGGTCCTGGAGCATCGCCGACCTTCTAGCCGCCAGCGTGGACGAAGCCCTCGCCTTCCTCGCCGCGCTGCCGGACTCCAAGCCCGCCGCGCGTGCCGCGTCCGCGCTGCGCGTCTTGCAGGAAGTCGGCCTCGGCTACCTGCGCCTCGGCCAGCCCATCAACACCCTGAGCGGCGGCGAAAGCCAGCGCCTTAAGCTCGCGGCGCACCTGGCGGAGGCTGGCGGCACTATGGAGTGCGGTGACTCGTCACCGCTTTCCGCAGGCGACTTGTCGCTGTCGAAGTCATCGGCGGCCCCGAACACATCAGGACGCCTCAGCTTGCGCCAGTTGGATGCCAGTGTGCTTTCCACCGCTCAACGAACCGCCGACGGCGACCAGTCGCCTGCGAAAAGCGGCGAGAACTCGCCGCACTCCAAAGCATGTGCGCCGCCTCCCCGGACCCCAGACCCCAGACCCCAGACGCTTTTTATCTTCGACGAACCCACCACCGGACTGCACTTCGATGACGTGCGCGTTCTTGTCGGCGTCTTCCAGCGCCTCGTGGAGGCGGGCCACACCGTCCTCGTGATCGAGCACAACCTCGATGTCATCCGCGCCGCCGACTGGCTCATTGACCTCGGCCCCGAGGCCGGCGACGCGGGCGGCGAACTCGTCACCGCCGGCCCGCCCGAGCAAGTCGCCGCGTGCACGCGGAGTTACACAGGGGCGGCCCTGCGTGGCGCGGTTCAGGGCACGATTTCTACTGCGTAGAATCCGGCACTGCCAGTCGGCGTGTTGGTGAGAGTAACGGTGTTCCAACCTGAACGGACGGCGCCGCCAACAGCCGACCAGTTCGTCGCGTTTAGGCCGTTAGTCAGCGTGCTGGTGAAGCGCAGGCGATACTTCGCGTTCAAGATGCTGGTGGCGGTGATGACGTGATTGCCACCACTGGCGACGATGGACTGGACCTGCGGCCGGGCCGGCGTGAAGCCCATATCGTAGAGCATCCCGCGCTCCAGCGCGACCAACCCAACCTGTGCCTGCACCAACGAGGAATCACGGGGCAGAAGAAGGAGACCGAGGGGATCAAACGTGCCCGTGTCCAGATGTGAGACGCTGGACGACGACGAGTAGGAAGAAGGCGCCGCCAATTTGGGGCGCTCCCCGTTGTTGCCGGCAATACCCAGCGGGCCATTCCAGAACAAGTTGTTGTTCGTGATGGCTACCAATCGCTCGGCATCAGTCAGGCCTACGTAGCTAACCGGGTTGTTGGTATCTTGCACGATGAACGAGTCATAGGCGGTAGGAAACCCGTCAAAGGACCCAGTGCCAGGGTTGATGTAGTTGATGAAGCACATCCCGTGGATGAGTTCGTGGACGACGGTCGTAAAGAGGCTCTCCTGCCCTTCGCCCAACGGGGCAGAGTCGTTGGTGTTGTAGTTGTAGGTGATGGCCGGATTCGTATTGAAGTTCACGGCCAGTGTATTGGTCGCGATCAACTCGCGCCCTGCGACGTGGTTGGCCAGAGTAGAGGGGTAATCAACGTTGGTTTTGTATTTTGGATTCGCGCTGCCAAAATTGTTCCTGTAGCCGATCGTCCCGCCGTTACCGACAGTCCCGGTGCCTAGATTGGTAAAAGCTGCCTTAACTCGGATGACCTCACCGGCATACGCCGGTGTGAAAAGGGACCCTACGTAGTTCGCCCCAGCGGCGAATATGGTCCGGCGCAGCTCGCCTATCGAACCGTAACCAGCGACCGGTGAAGCAGCGGGGTCGAAGAATCCGACGTCGTTGGCCTGATCGTAGGACCAATCCGGAACGATGGGGATTTGTGCGCGAGCCGACAAAGCGTAAAGAGTGATGAAGCCGGCGAGGAGAAACTGCTTGGTAAATTCGCGCATATGGACTGGAGATACACATCTGCAAACTGCAATTCAAGTTCGATTCCCAGTGCGGTCTGCGCGGCCACGCCGGGTAAACAACTTGGCTCCTCATTTCTTTCACCCCATCCTGTCAGCGTGTTAGCTGGACCTGAAACAGACCTCGATTCCACCGATGCCGTCTGTATCCATGGCGCGCGGCACCACAACTTGAAGAACTTCTCGCTCGCCATTCCGCGCGGGAAGTTCGTGGTGGTAACGGGTGTCAGTGGCAGCGGCAAGAGCACGCTCGCCTTCGACCTCATCTTCGCCGAGGGCCAGCGGCGCTTCCTCGACGCGATGAACGCCTACGCGCGCCAGTTCGTGGAGCAGATGGCGCGGCCGGACGTGGACCTCATCACGGGCATTCCGCCCACCGTCAGCATCGAGCAGCGCAACTCGCGCGGCGGTGGCAAGTCCACCGTCGCCACCGTCACGGAGATTCACCACTTCCTGCGCCTGCTCTTCGCCAAGCTCGGCACGCAGTTCTGCCCGCAGTGCAACGTCCCCGTCACCGGCCAGACGCGCGACGCGCTGGCGGCGAATTTGCAGAACGAACTGAAGCAGCGCGGCGACTTGCTGCTGCTCGCGCCCGTGGTGAAGAACCGCAAAGGCTTCCACAGCGAAGTCGCGACGTGGGCCGCGAAGAACGGCTACGCGGAAATCCGCGCCGACGGAAAGCTGTTCCGCACCGACGAGCCGTTCCGCCTCGACCGCTTCAAGGAGCACGACGTGGAAATCGTGGTGGGCGTGCTGGAGAAGAAACGGAGCGCGGGTCTCCCGACCCGCAGCAAGTCCGCTCGTAAAAGCGGCGCAGGAACTTCCACCGCTTCCGATGTGAGCGAGCCTGCTGCGGCTCCGGAGAGCCGCTCCCCGCATCAACTCGTGGACACCGCACTCAAGCTCGGCCATGGCACGCTCTACGCGCTGGATAACCACCGTCGCCTCACCGTCCACAGCACCGAGCGCGCGTGCCCGACGTGCCACGCCAGCTTCGCCGCACTCGACCCGAAGAACTTCTCCTACAACTCCGCGCAGGGCTGGTGCCCCAAGTGCCGTGGCTTCGGCGAACTGTTCTACATCCCCGACGTGGAGCGCGGCGCGAACGCGGACTCCATCGAGGAAAGCTGGTGGAGCTGGGCGAGCGAGCGCGAGGTCTGCCCGGAGTGCCACGGCGCGCGGCTAAATCCCGTCGTGCGCGCCGTCCGCCTCCTCGTAGGAGACGACGTGAGGAGTCTCACTTCAAACTCCCCGACCGCTGCTAAGAAGAGAAAGTCAGAGACTCCTCACGTCGTCTCCTACGGGCGGACCATCGACTTCTTCTCCACCGCGAACGTGGATGCCGCGCTCGCTTATTTCTCCGCGCTCAAGCTCACGGGCCGCGATGCCGACATCGCGCGCGACATCCTCCCGGAGATACGCGAGCGGCTGAAGTTCTTGAGCGAAGTTGGCCTCGGCTACCTCCAACTGGGCCGCAGCGCGCCGACGCTTTCCGGCGGTGAGGCGCAACGAATGCGTCTGGCCGCGCAGCTCGGCTCCAACCTCAGTGGCGTGCTCTACATCCTCGACGAGCCGACCATCGGCCTGCACGCGCGCGACAACGCGCTCTTGCTCGGCGCGCTGAAGCAGCTTCAGGCACGCGGCAACTCGCTGCTCGTGGTCGAGCACGACGAGGACACGATGCGCCACGCGGACTGGGTGATTGACCTCGGCCCCGGTGCCGGCGTGAAGGGCGGCGAAGTCATCGCCAGCGGGACGTTGAAGGAATTGCTGCGGCACAAGGAGAGCATCACCGGCCAGCAGCTCCGCGCACAGGAAGGGAAGAAGTATCCGAGCCGGGGAGAGCGGAGGCCCGTTCTCGTAGGAGACGACGTGAGGAGTCTCAAACTTCCCCGCAGAGCGCCCGCCAAACCCCAGAAGCCGAAAAGTCAGAGACTCCTCATGTCGTCTCCTACGGGTTGGCTGACCCTCGCCAATGCCGCGACGCACAACCTCAAAAACCTCACCGTCCGCTTCCCGCTGAACCGCTTCGTCGCCATCACCGGCGTCAGCGGCTCGGGCAAGAGCACGTTGATTCGCGAGTGCTTGCTGCCCGCTGTGGAAGCCGCGCTCGCCAAGCCGAGCAATGCTCGGCGCTCCGCCCCAGACCCTAGACGCCAAACCCAAAACCCTTCTCCCCGCCTCACCGGCGCAGAGCTGCTTTCCGCCGTTTACGAAGTGGACCAGTCCCCCATCGGCCGCACGCCGCGCTCCACGCCGGCGACCTACGTGGGCTTCTTCGATGACATTCGCGCGCTGTTCGCGCAGGTGCCCGAGGCGCGGATGCGCGGCTACGGGCCGGGGCGGTTTAGTTTCAACAGCCCGGCGGGCCGCTGCCCCGGCTGCGATGGGGCAGGGGAAGTGAAGTTGGAAATGAACTTCCTGCCGCCCGCCTATGTGCGCTGCGAAGTCTGCAACGGCCTGCGCTTCAACCCCGAGACACTTGACGTGCTCTTCAACGGGAAGAACATCGCGCAGGTGCTGGACCTCAGCGTGGCCGAGGCGCTGGAGTTCTTCGCGGCGCAGAAGCGCATCCGTCGCCCGCTGGAGGCGCTGCGCGACACCGGCCTCGACTACCTCAAGCTCGGCCAGACCAGTCCGACCTTGAGCGGCGGCGAGGCGCAGCGCGTGAAGCTCGTGACGCACTTGCTCGGCGGATTGAAGGATTCCTCCACTGACACGCTGCCAGACCCGCGATTCCAAACCCGCAACGCCAAACTCTTCATCCTCGAAGAGCCGACCATCGGCCTGCACATGAGCGACGTGCAGCGGTTGGTGGCCGTGCTCCAGCGGCTCGTGGACGCGGGGCACAGCGTCATCGTCATCGAGCACAACCTCGACCTCATCGCGGAGGCGGACTGGGTGATTGACCTCGGGCCGGAGGCGGGCGAGGCGGGTGGGCACTTGGTTTGCGAGGGCACGCCGGAGGAGGTCGCCCGGAACAAGTCGTCGCATACCGGGCGGTTTCTCAGCGGGCTGGTCGGACGCTGAGGGAACAAGTATTCAGTGTTCAGAAATCAGTATTCAGTAGGCGGCGCGGACGGTCTCTGACTGAATACTGAAAACTGGTTGCTGAACACTGCCCGTGAGCCTCGACTACGAAGAAATCATCGAAGGCGTGTCTGTGCTGCGCCGTGCGCCAACTGGCCGGCACGAGGCGGTTTGCGAGGTATTGCACGCGGCTTTTGCCACTGCGCTGGCGGGGGGCGCCGTCGCGCGAGTGCTGGAACCGCGTTCCATCGTGCAGCTCACCCCCGGCACGCTTTTGCGGCCCGACCTCGCACTCGTCACCACCGCGACGGGCAAACTGTGGCTCGCCGCCGAGGTCGTCAGCTCCACGGACCACCGCTGGGACACAGTGACGAAGAAGGAGCTTTACGAGAACTTCGCCGTGCCGCGTCTCTGGATGGTGGACCCGCGCTACGACAACGTGGAGGTGTATCACGGCAGCCCGCACGGTCTGGCGCTCCAGCACATCTACGCCGGACGCGAGGTGCTCGCGGAGAGGTTGCTGCCGGCGCTGAATCTCGCGGTCGCCGAACTGTTCGCGCCGCCAGTTCGATAAACCAAAACTCCGCAGTTGGAGTGGGGCAACCACGGGTGGACCCCGATGAGCACGGATGGGAGCGAACCCCGAGCGGTGGTTGGAAATTTTCCCAGCCCCAAAGTGACCCGCTGAACAGTTCACCGTGCTGGGTCTTGCTTATCCGTGTCCATCCGTGGTTCAACTTCGGCGTTCGGGTTAAACCTAGATTCAGCCGTTGGAGCCCACGAAACACACTAAACACACGAAATGACCGGGCGTTGGCCGCTTCCACTCGTTCACCCACGCGGTGAAGCCCCCGCGTTCGCAACTGCCTCTCCTCTCGTGCCTTTCGTGTGTTTCGTGGGCACAACTGCGGCCGTCAGGATAAATCACGGCCAAAGATAGTTGGGGATAACTGTTGTAATCGCCGGGGGAATCGTCAGGGTGCGCTTGCACTTAGATTGCTCAAGGTTAGCTAGGCATGGTGAATCGTCAGGTGAACGTGGTTCGGTGATGATTTGAAACCCGTAGTTCGGGAACAGTCGGCGAAGCAGGAGTGGGTCTAGTCAAATACATCACATGAG
>Ga0255204_1000160_pt1 | contig 22167 bp, 23 predicted proteins | sample Miss_Colum_RepC__2_FD_188418 | JGI IMG/M metagenome (GOLD analysis project Ga0255204, IMG submission 188418) | Freshwater microbial communities from Mississippi River, Louisiana, United States - Miss_Colum_RepC_8h | ecosystem: Environmental > Aquatic > Freshwater > River | place: USA: Louisiana... | reverse complement strand
CCCAAAAAGTAGTTGATCTTCATCACCGCGCTTGCTGCTGCGCCACCGAAAACTGCGTGCGACAAACCATGACCGATATAACTCATGCCGCGCAGAATTACAAAAACTCCGAGCAAGCCACACAACGCCCCAGCGATTGTTGCAACAATCAAACCGTTTCGAAAGAATTGAAATTCATACGGCTCAAACACATTCAATGCGAAAATCATTTGCCCTCTCCACGCATTGCCACTCGACCGTGATCAACTACCAACGGCATGCCACCATGCTCGAGAACATCCATCGGCGCACCATAAGTAACTTCAAGAACCTCTGGCGTAAGCACTTCGCGCGGGCTTCCGTCAGCAATCACAGTCTTTTTGAAACAGACCACCCGCGGCAAGTGGGCAGCCAAACCGTTTAGGTCGTGAGTTGTCAACACGATCGTTAAACCTTCTTGGTGAAGATCTGCAAGCAGGTGCAAAATTTCGTGACGTGTTCGAACATCAACGCCCGAGGTGGGTTCATCCAAAATTAAAACATCGGGCTCACAGAACATCGCCCTTGCAAGAAATACGCGCTGTTGCTGCCCACCAGAGAGCTCTCGAATATGTCGGCCCGCAACCTCGGCGATGCCAAGTTTTTCAAGCACTTCTCGAACATCAGCGCGCTCTTTGGATGTAATTCGTGGCCACCACTTAGTTTTCGTACGAGTCATCACAATTACTTCTTCGACTGTGACCGGAAAGTACCAATCAACTGTTTCGACTTGAGGAACATAACCAATCGTCAACCGAGGATCAATTGTTATAGAACCATGGGCAACTGGTTGCGAGCCAATTATTGCTTTCAACAAAGTCGTTTTGCCAGAACCAGATGGGCCGACGATGCCAACGAACTCGCCTCTATTGATCGTTAAATAGACGTCTTCAACTACTGGCGCGTTGCCATAGGTACACGAAACATGTTCGCAAACAATCAATGGGCTATCAGTTCTACTGAGGATACTTTGCCTCGTCTTTGACAACGTCTCGAACATCGAGAGATTTCAATGCTGACGCATCTCCACCGAGAGCCTCAACGATTGTCACGAAATTAAACCTCATTAAACCTAGCCACGAGTGTTCTGGGTCTCCTGGCTCGCCAAGCAAATCATCATCACGCAAGACATCAACATATCGCACACCAGTCTCAGCACCGATTTGTTCGAGCACAGTTGACGGAAATACTTCACTACCGAATATCGCCTTCACTTTTTGACTTTGCACTTGAGAGATCAGTTCACCGATTTCTTTTGGGGTTGGCTCATCAAACGATGAAGGCTGAATCGCGCCGACCACCGTGAAACCATAGTTAGCCGCAAAATACGCGTAAGCGTCATGATAAGTCAGCAGTTTGCGTTGATCTTCGGGGATGGTCGCTGTCGCCGTCTTTGTTGCTTCGTTCAGTGCATCAATTTTCGAAGCGAACGCAGAAAAATTGCGTTCATAAATTGTCGCATTTGTTGGGTCACGGCGTACGAGTACATCTCTAACAACTTGCGCATACTCTTTTGCCATTGGTGGGTTGGTCCATAAATGAGGGTTGGGCTTGCCACCCTCTTTTGGAAACGAGAAGTCAAAAATATATTCAGATTCAGGCAATATCTCGGTGCCTAGTTCGCAAACACTTGAGCCTTGTCGAATATTTGCCAGGGCAAGATCTTTAGTCGGCTCTTCAAGCACAAGGCCATTAATAAACACAATGTCTGCTGACTCGAGCGTCGCCGCGTCACTTGGTCGTGGTTCAAAAGTATGCGAGTTTGTACCTTCAGGCACGATGCCCGTGATTATCGCCGAAGAACCGCCTGCAATGTTTGCCACAATGCTCGTGATCGGCGCAACTGTTGTGGCAATCTTTATCGCTCTGTCGCGAACTACATCTCCGAGTGAGCAGCCAATACTTTGTGACGATGAGCCTTGGTCGCTGCCAGAACAACTTGCAACAAATATTGACAGAGCAAGAACAGTTTTAAACTTCATGATTTTGTAACTCAGCTGGCGATGATTTGGTCGAGTATCTGTGCAGTTCGAAGCGAGTCACTTGTTGGCATTACCCAACCCGAACCACTTGTAATCTGCTCACCAACCTGTTGAATCATTTCAACAAATGCGTCAACTTTCTCAAAATTTTCGATGTGATCGTTCACGCGCAACGAACTTGGCTCGCGCCAAGTTGAAAAAGCTTCACCAGTTTCGGTTGCGATTATGCCCGAACTACCTTCAATCTTCAATATCTGAGGCACATCTTTTTCGAATGAGCTCATCAATTGAACGCTTGTTTTGTCGTTAATCATCGCCTGAACTTTGGTCGTCAAATCAATTTTTGTGGGGCCAATTATTCGGTCCACTTTGCTGATTTTTAAATTACTGGCACCTTGAGTGAGAGCCACCCACATATTTGCTTGGTAGCAACCAATATCAAGCAATGCACCGCCACCCAATAATGGGTCAAGCCGATAGTTCTCTGTCATTTCTGATTTAAAACCCCACTGCGACTCGATTGATTTGATCTCGCCGATCGCACCAGATTCGACTAATTCGACAATGCGACTAAATCGCGGGTGCCAACGAGTCCACACTGCTTCTACCAATAAACGATTGCAGCGCTTCGAACACTCGATCATTTGTTGAACTTCAAATGCATTTAGACCAAGTGGCTTTTCGCACAACACATGTTTGCCTGCTTCAAGCGATTTCGTTACCCATTCAAGATGCTGATGGTTTCCAAGGCTTATATATATGACTTCAATCCGCGGATCATCTAGCAACTGTTGATATGAGTCGTAAACATTTTGTGGTTCAAGTTTTTTTGAGCGAGCAGCATCTCGACTCGCCACACCAAAAAGTTGGGCGTTGTTTGCGGCATGCACCGCCGGCGCTGTTGCCCGATTGGCGATCCACCCAGCACCGATAAAACCCCATTTGACCGACATTGCTAAACCAAACTTGAAGTGATTCTGTCGCGCAACTTGGGCACAACTGGCATTGCATTGTTAAGAGCCGACTCTTCTGCTGCTTGCATGATCGCGACAACATTGCGCGATTGCAAAGCAGTTACCGACATCGGAGTGCCATTAGTCAGATAATCAACTATCGATTTATGAAATTCGAATTCATCTTGTTTTTCTAGTTCAATGATCTTCGAAGTTGAATCTTGACGGTGAAGTGTCAAAATTGCAGGAAGATCAGCAACAGCAGGCTCAGCAATCGGATTCCATTCGCCGACGATGGCGCCAAGTGTGCCGAGCACATAAAACTTTGGCTTTCTTGCCGCCGCGAGATCTGAGTGAACGAATGTGGCTTGCTTGCCAGTCTTAAAAGTAATTGTTACTTGAGCATGATCGGCATTTGTCGCGTGCGTCCAAACTCTTTTATGGTTCTGCCCGCTGACATGGGCGACATCATCAGAAATTAAATTCAATATTTGGTCAATGAAATGACTTCCCCAATCGAAAATTGCGCCACCAGAAACCAACGCATCTGAGTGCCAATAATCGCACGGGCGTGAATAGCCACCGACAAAAGTGTCAAGTTGATAAACCTCGCCGATTACTCCGGATGTAATGAGGGATCGCATAGTTACAAAGTCGGCGTCAAAACGACGGTTTTGATAGACGACAAGAAGCAACTTTTTGTCTTCGGCCAATTTGATCAATTCATCACATTCGTTGGCAGTGAGCGCCATTGGCTTTTCAAGAACAACATTGATGTTGCGCTCTAGAGATTCTTTTGCCCAATGAAAGTGACTGTTTGGCGGGGTCGAAATCACGACCAAATCAAGCAAGCCAGAGTCGAGCATCTCGGTCGCGTCACTGAAGCCGACAAAATCTTGGGCTAGTTCGCGGGCCGCGGCAATTCGCTCAGGTTTTGAATCGCAAACTGCAGTTAAGACCAAACCGTTTGTGTTTTGAACCGCCAGATTGTGTTCGTATCCAATCGCCCCGTAAGCGAGCAAGCCAACCCTGATCGATTTATTGAACATTGGTCTAACAACTCTATTGCGGTGACTCTAACATCGCACCCGGCGACCAAAATTGAGACTGCTAAGTGACATTGTGACACTCGTAGTTCGGTGTTACGGAAACGGAACTGGTGAAACCTTTGCAGAGAATTCGCCGTCGGGAGTTTGAACAGTCACCTGTGTGCCAACCGATGTGTAGTCAATAGCGAGTTGACCAAGCGAAACATTCGTTTCGAGTCGTGGCGACCAAATAGCCGAAGTGACCGAACCAATTTGCTTGCCGTTCGCTTTGACGGGCCACGGGTTTCGATTCGCGGGTACTTTTGGTCCGTCAATTGTCAAACCGCAAACACGACGATCGATGCCCCGCTTGGCAACTGCGCGAATCGCATCTAAACCTATTGCCTCGATGTCAGCATCGAGCGAAACATATTGTTCCATTGCCGCTTCGAGTGGTGTGTCGGCGCGAGTGATGTCAGAACCGTAAGTCATCAAGCCTGCCTCGATGCGCTCGATCAAGTTCGGGCAACCCGGACCAATATCAAACTGCTTACCCGCTTCGGCCAACGCATCATAAAGTTGCAAACCGATCGCAGCGTTGTCAACATAAATTTCGAAACCGCCCTGGGCACTCCAGCCACTACGTGCGACCAAAAACTCATGTCCACGAAATTCGAAGTTGTCGAACCTGAAAAACTTGGTTTTTCGCACTGCCTCGCCAAATACGGCAACAACTACATCTTCGGCTTTTGGTCCCTGAACTGCGAGGGGCCAAATCTCTGGTTCAAAAATCTGCACGTCAAGCTTCATGCCGAGTGCGATGCCTTGCGCCCAGAGCAAAATATCTAAGTCTGAAATCGAAAACCAAAATCGATCTTCAGCGACTCGAATTGCAACCGGGTCGTTAAGCAGAAAACCATCTTGGTCACAAACCGGTGCGAGCGCACATCGACCGATTTCGAGTTTGCGCAAGTCGCGCACCGTCAATAATTGTGCAAGCCGTGCGGCATCTGGGCCGCGCAGTTCAACTTGACGCTGACAAGAAACATCCCACAGTTGAACTTTGCTACGTAGATGAAAATAGTCTTCTTCGACTCCACGAATGCGGGTCGGCAACAGCATGTGGTTATAGATCGTGTACGCCTGCACGCCGAAATCTTCAACGCGACTTGAAAAAGGTGTTGAACGAGTGCGACGCGTTATCGCTAATTGTGGCGCAGTTTTGGGTGGCTGAATTGTCGGTGTGTAAATCATCGTCATGGGCCGACCCACTTGATCTGACAAATTTCAGCGCTGCGACCTTCAAAGTTCCATACTCGGCCGAACGCACGCACTCGACCTTGGGCCGCCTTGGCCACAACGACTTCTGAGCCCATCCAATATTGTGTGTTAATCACGCTCACTTCTTCGTTTTCGCGCGCGCCACTAATTGGCTCAACAGCGCCCTGAATGAACTTGCCGACACTCAACGATCGCTTTTGACCTTCGGTGACATAACTAATTGGTGAACGCGACGCGCCAAGATATTCGCCGACGAGCAACTTGAATAATCCTGTTGTACCACGACTTGCACCAGTGAAAATGTTTTCGATCTTCTCGAATTGTTCATCAGTTGCGCGCTCGTCAATCCATAGAGCGGTTGTCCAGTTGCCGCGCTCCATTTTGCCCGGAATATCTAGCAGCATCGCCACATTCAATCCCGACAAAAATGTCAGCCCTGATTTGCCCTTATCAATGCGCACACCAAGCCATGCCTGACAGTAACCCTCTGTCGGCGGATGTGTGCCAAGTGAAACAACGCACGGGCAAAACACCGTGCAGTTACAGTTCAAAATCAATTCGCCCTCGATTGACCAATTCTCTGTCCCCATAAATAATTTCCTTTCGCTTTTTAAATTTTGTTACGGATTTAAATGATTGTGCGCGCCACCTACACCAGAAAACAGACTTATCAAAACTGCGATACCCCAAATGATTATCAAAACACCGAGCGGTGTAGTTAGCCGACGTCCAATCACAGGAAACTTCTCGACTGCCATCACTGCGGCGCTCAAAACCATGAACCAAATATTTGTCAGGCCGCCAACGAAGGCGAGCAACATCAAAGCCCAACAACAACCGACACAAGTAACACCGTGACGCAGACCCATTTTTAGTCCCCCACTGACGCCATCGCGCCAGTGACGCAGAAAAAACTGCATCGGTGCAAGACATTCAGATTGACAGCGTTGTTTGAGTGAAGAAAATTGATACAGACCAGCTGTTATTAACAATCCCGCGCTCAATGACTTGTTCAAGCCTTGATGTGCATCTAACAAGTTGATTTCACTGATCATCAGTTGCAGTGACGATGCGGCAAGTGCGAAGCCAAACCAAATAAGCGAATAGCCAAAAACAAAAGCCCACCAAATCAATTGCGTTGCGTTCTGCGTGATGCTATGAAGTGACTTCAAAACTGGCACAGCTGTCGTTGACATCATCACCAAGGTCATCAATACCCACATCAAAAAAACATTTGATGCTGCATGGGAATGGACAGAACCACTCGTCGACAGATGATGCTGCATCAACAGCCACCAACCGCCGGCAACTGCAAACATAAAAAACGGCCACGGCGAATTCGCGACTAATTTGCTCTGGATCATCGCCGATTACTATAGTTATCACTTATGAACGCACGCAAACCGGCAACGACCAAAAGTTTGATGCAGTTCGATTCGGTCGGTTTTGCCAGTCTGTTAAACAGCAAGCGCAACCAACTGGGTTGGTCGACTCGTGAACTCGCCCATCGCGCGAAGATTTCGCAGCCCTATGTTGTCGCCCTCGAGCGGGCTCGTAACACAAAATCAAAAACCAAAAAGACACCAACGCCAACGGTCGATGTAATCGCCCAATTAGCATTTGCGCTTGGCATCGATGCAAACACTTTGTTCGCTCATGCGATGAAGTTTGCGACGCGCCATGTGTTGCTGGTCGTAGACGAAACAGCACCAAAACCATTGAAAATCGTTCAGCAAGCATCAATCAACCAACCTCAGAATTGGCTTTGCGCCGCAAAATCTGGAGACATAAGTTTGCGTCGTAAAAAATCGAGACAATACAAACCGGCAGACATTGCTCGAGCGCTCAATGACGAATTACAAAGTCTGCGGGGCAAATTGACTAATCAAACACTGGGGCTAATTTTTAGCGAAACATCCGAGGCGATGACCGAATTTGATAACCCTTATGCGGTGCTCAAGTTCGAGCACAAGTGGGCAGATGTCGTCAATGAGGCAGCAACTTCAGTCGGAGCACAACCTGCTTTCAACGTCTGCGTTTACAAAATTGCAGATCTCAAGACTCTCGTCAACCCGACGAAAGCATTTGATGAACTTGTAGAAGTTCACGACGAATTTTGGACTTACACGAACTCAAAGCTGGCGCTTTCTGACTCATCATTCACACATAGTCACATGACCAATATCCGTGAACTCTTAAAAAAGTAAGCAACTACTAATCAGAAAAGAGAATAAACAATGAACGCATTAAATACACCAAACACAAGTCGTGCATTTACAGTTGGCAAAACCGACTCAGGTTGGGCACGCAAAATTGTCGACATGCCAATCGACCAACTCGGCGAAGGCGATGTGCTTGTGCAAGTCGAATTTTCGGGTATCAATTTCAAAGACGGTCTGGCCAGCACCGAGTCTGGTCGTATTGCGCGCATTGATCCACTAATTGGCGGCGTCGATCTTGCGGGCAAAGTTGTCGAGTCGTCAAACGCAAACTTCAAAGTCGGCACGAGCGTTATCGGCCACGGCTATGACATCGGCGTCGCACATCACGGCGGGTTTTCGCAATACGCACGCATGCAATCTTCATGGCTTGTGCCGATACCAACTGGTCTTGACTCACGCACCGCAATGATGATCGGTACCGCGGGTTACACGGCTGCGCTTTCGGTTGACGCACTCGAAAAAGCCGGACTCAAACCGGGTTCGGGCCCAGTTCTCGTCACTGGCGCAACTGGCGGTGTCGGCTCGGTTGCAGTCGGCATGCTCGCGATGCGTGGCTACGAAGTTGTCGCCAGCACAGGCAAACCAGAAACTGCCGACTGGCTAAAGACAATTGGTGCCAGCGAAATAATCGATCGCGCTGAAACTTCAGCCGAGTCACCAAAACCGCTCGAGCGCGAACGCTGGGCAGGTGCAGTCGACTGTGTTGGCGGCGCAACACTCGCCTACATTTTTCGCACTCTTAAATATGGATGCAGCGTCGCAGCAAGTGGGCTCACCGGCGGCACAGGCATTTCAACAACTGTGATGCCATTCATTTTGCGTGGCGTCAACCTGCTCGGTATCGACAGTGTTCAAACACCGATCGAACCGCGCAAGGCAATGTGGCAACGCATCGCCACTGACCTGAAACCGACTTGGCTCGAAACGCAAAGTGTCGAGATAATCGGCTTAAACGACTTGAGCGCGCAGCTTGACAAAATTTTGGCAGGAAAAATGCGCGGTCGAGTGTTGGTCAACCCACATTTATAGGGTCTGCATAAACTGCGTTAATATTTGACGCATCGCGTCAAACGCAAAAAGGACACGCACCATGGCCACAAAAGTAAACGCTGAACAACTACAAAAAGCCAAATCTGGCAAAGGCTTTATCGCCGCACTCGATCAGAGTGGTGGTAGCACGCCAAAGGCGCTGAAACTTTATGGCGTCGAAGAATCAGAATATAAGAACGATGCTGAAATGTTTGACCTGATTCACGCGATGCGTTCACGAATCATCAGCAGCCCAGTTTTCACCAGCGAGCGAATCTTGGGCGCGATTCTTTTTGAAATGACGATGAACCGCACGATTGACGGCAAAGGCACCGCTGAGTTTCTCTGGCAAAACAAACAGATTTTGCCATTCTTAAAAGTAGATAACGGCTTGGCTGACGACGCCAACGACGCACAAATAATGAAACCGATCCCCGAATTGAGCACACGACTTGAAAGCGCAAAATCTCACGGTGTGTTCGGCACAAAGATGCGCTCGGTGATCAAACTTGCTAACAAAATTGGCATCAGCGATGTTGTCAAACAACAATTTGAAATCGGCAAAGAAATAGTCGACGCAGGTCTTGTACCAATCATCGAACCAGAGGTCGACATCAAGAGCCCAGAAAAGAGCGCCGCTGAAGTAATTCTGAAAGCCGAAATTCTCGGTCAGTTAAATTCTCTCAACGGCGATCAGAACGTGATGCTCAAACTCACGTTGCCAAATGAAACTGGTTTTTTTGGTGAACTCGTCAAACATCCACGAGTAATTCGAGTTGTTGCGCTTTCAGGCGGTTACAGCCGCGAAGAAGCCAACAAACAACTGGCTAAAAATCCAGGTGTCATCGCCAGTTTTTCGCGAGCCCTCACCGAAGGTTTGTCGGCCAAACAAACCGAATCGCAGTTCAACGGTGCTCTCGACGCAGCAATTCAGAGCATTTTTGAAGCGTCAAACAAATAGCTAGAAATGGCGCTATTTGCGCTGTTTTAGGCAGTTTTGGCCGTTTTTTGGACTATTTATGGGCGTCAAATAGGGCGTTTCGGATAATCCACCAAAATCACTTGACCATCTAATACCTTTGAGACATATGAAAAAACGTGACCTCATCCAAGCAGTAGCTATCCACGCCGACGTCGACAAGAAGACAGCAACTGCTGTCGTCGAAGGCACAATTGACGTAATCTTGGCCGCAGTTGCCAAGGGTGACGTCGTCAACATTTCGGGTTTCGCGAAATTCGCGAAGAAGTACCGACCAGCCCGCATGGCTCGTAACCCGGCAACTGGTGAGCAAGTGCAAGTGAAGGCAAAGACTGTTGCCAAGATCACCGCACTCAAGGGCTTCAAAGACATCGCACTCGGTGTTGCAAAGCCACCAAAAATCGTGACAGTGCGCAAGCCTGTTGCTCCTGCTAAGCCAGCAGCAAAAAAGAAGCGCTAAATAAAGTCCGACTTCGTCGGACAATTAAAAGCACCACCACCTTCTAGTCACGCGTACCAACACGCGCCACCTAAGGTGTTGAGATGATCTCGAGCGCAGACGCATTAGCGACAAAAGCTGGCGTACGCATTCTCGAACAAAATGGCAATGCAGTTGATGCTGCGATTGCAACAAGCGCAACGATGGCGGTTGTCGCACCACATCTTTGTGGCATGGGCGGAGATCTATTCGCATTAGTTCACGTTGATGGTCAAGTGCACTCGCTGAATGCCGCCGGTCGCGCTGGCTCTGGTGTCAACCCAGAGCAGTTGCGGCAACAAGGTTTTACGCACGTGCCAATGAATGCGAACTTCAATTCGGTAACTGTGCCCGGATGTGTTGCCGGATGGCTCGCCCTTCATGAACGCTTTGGCACTTTGCCCCTCGAACTTTTGTTTGCCGATGCAATTGGTCTTGCTGAAAATGGTTTTCGGTCTTCACCACTTTTAATCAACTCGTTTAAGCGACTTGACGACTCATTGAAACGAAATTTTAAAGATCTGTATTCGGCGACAACAGAAGTTGCGCCAACTATCAAGCGGCCGGGTGTCGGGCGCACTCTTCGTGCGGTTGCCACACACGGTAGCGATGCTTTTTATGCTGGCGAGTTCGCCGAGGGCCTAATCGAAATGGCAAGTGGCATGTACACACGCGAAGATCTTGCCGGCGCAAGCGCAACGTGGGATAAACCGATTTCAATTGACGTATACGGTCATCGTGTTTGGTCGACTGCTGCCCCATCGCAGGGTTATTTGTTTCTGGCAGCACTCGCAATCAGCGAGCAACTTGATCTTCCTGATGACCCGAACGATGCGCAATGGGCTCACCTACTGATCGAGGCATCAACAGCAGTCGGCTACGACAGAACCGAAATTCTTCACGACCGCGCCGACCTTGGCGCCACTCTCAAAGACCTCGTCAAACGAAAGTCGTTGATCAGCCCGCAATCTGCATCGCCGCGCCACCATGTGGGCAGAGACGGTGACACTACATATATGTGTGCTGTAGACCGCAATTCAATGGGTGTTTCGTTGATCAACTCGAATGCATCAGGTTTCGGCTCTGGACTTGTCGAGCAACGAACCGGCATTAACTTGCACAATCGCGGTCTTGGTTTTTCATTGATGCGCGGACACGAATCTGAACTTACGGCTGGCCGACAACCGCCCCACACGCTGTGCCCCGCGTTGATCACTCGCAAAGACAATTCTCTTCTTTCAGTTCTCGGAACAATGGGCGGCGATGCTCAACCCCAAATAATTTTGCAACTTATTACTCGGCTCTTACGAAGTAGTGGTGCCGCCAGCAAGCCAGCAGAAATTGTCGATGCAGGTCGTTGGGTGCTTCGTGGGCCAACCACCGGTTTCGACACTTGGTCGTCACATCTGCCACCAACAGTACAAATCGAAGGGCACGCACCAGAAAGTTGGCTACGCGAACTCGCCTCCCGAGGACACCAAGTTGAGCAACGCCCTCGACTCGACTCAGGCTTTGGTCACGCAAACATGATTGTGATTGATGAAAGTGGAAACACCTCTGGCGGCGCAGACAGCCGCACTGTTGTCGGCAGTTGCGAGTAAGACAAGCGCTAGATAACTAAGAACTTACGCTTTGCGAAAACCGATTGTTCTTGCCGATTTTTGCGGCAATGTCAATAAACATTTCAGCGAACGGCCACGACCGACGCCAGATTAAACCGATAGTGCGACTCGGTGATTGACCCGCAAATCTGCGTGTGACGATGCCACGACCCGAACCTGCTTCAACTTTTTCTGCGCACTCGGGTAGCAATGTGACACCCATGCCTGCGGCAACCATTTGCGAAAGTGTCGCCATGCTTGTCGCCTGAATTTCACTTGGCTCGCTGAACGCAAGTTGACACACCTGTGCAACTTGGTCTCGAAGACAATGTCCTTCTTCGAGAAGTATCACACGTTCACCACGTAACTTCTCTAACTTAAGTGGCGATTTCGAACTCGCCAAATCGTGATTTGTCGGCATTGCCAACAAGAACTTGTCTTCAGCAATTGGCGCAGTGAGAAACTCATCAGAAAAGACTGGCAACGCCAAAAGACCGAGATCAATTTCGCCTCGACGCAGCGAATCTAAAAGTTTGTTTGTTGTCATCTCGAATATTCGCAACTCGGCGTCTGGGTGCGAACTTTTAAACGAGCGAACCACATCTGGCAAAACATATGGAGCAAGCGTCGGTATGACGCCAAGACCGATTTCACCGCGCAAATGTTTGCCATCATGCTTGGTTGCCTCGACGAGACCGACAACTTCTCGCAAGACTGCGCGAGCCCGCTTCAACACTTCGTCGCCATGTGTTGTCAAAAGAACACCACGATTTGTGCGCTCGAAAAGCGTGACCCCCAACTTTCGCTCAAGCTCTTTTATCTGAGCACTCAGCGCCGGCTGTGAGACAAATTGCTCATCGGCTGCAACGCCAAATGAGCCCGAATCGGCAATGGCGACGAAATAACGCAGTTGCTGAAGGGTTGGCAGTGACATAACTAATTCTTATGATACTTCGCTGAAAACACGATTTGCCTTATGGCCAAAAACAGCCGAGAATGACAACATGACAAACAACCAAACCAGCGGCTGCCCATTTTCGGGCGGAGCAATTACATCAGAAAGCATGGGCACCACAAATACAAAGTGGTGGCCAAATCAACTCAATATTCGAGTGCTTCACAACAATCCTGAAGTTGGCGATCCGATGGATCCCGATTTCGATTATGCAAAAGAGTTCAAGTCTCTTGATCTCGACGCGGTAGTAAAAGATCTCACTGACTTGATGACAGATTCACAAGACTGGTGGCCAGCCGACTACGGCCATTATGGTCCATTCTTTATCCGAATGGCATGGCACGCGGCTGGTACATACCGAATTTCAGACGGTCGTGGCGGCGGCGGTGCAGGTATGCAACGCTTCGCACCAACTAACTCGTGGCCAGACAACGGCAACCTTGACAAGGCACGCCGACTTCTTTGGCCTATCAAGAAAAAGTACGGCAACAAAATTTCGTGGGCCGACTTGATGATCCTCACTGGTCATGTTGCTCTCGAATCGATGGGTTTCAAATCTTTCGGTTTTGCCGGCGGTCGCCCAGACGTTTACGAATCAGATGACACTTATTGGGGCACAGAAACAACATGGCTCGCCGATGAGCGATATTCAGGTGATCGCGAACTTGCCAACCCGTTGGCAGCAGTTCAAATGGGTTTGATTTACGTCAACCCTGAAGGTCCGAACGGAGTTGCAGATCCAGTTGCATCAGCACGCGACATTCGTGAAACATTCGCTCGCATGGCGATGAACGACGAAGAAACAGTCGCACTTGTTGCAGGTGGTCACACATTCGGTAAAGCACACGGTGCTGGCGACCCAAGCAAATATGTTGGGCCAGAACCAGAAGCAGCACCGATTCATGCAATGGGTCTTGGTTGGTTGAATTCAATGGGTTCAGGTCGCGGCGTCGACACAATCACCAGCGGCATCGAAGGTGCTTGGACAACAAACCCAACGCAGTGGGACAACGACTACTTCAAGATTCTTCTTGAGAACGAATGGGAGTTGACCAAGAGCCCTGCAGGTGCTCAACAGTGGATTCCGAAAGGTGGAGCAATGGCCGGCACCGTGCCAGACGCGCACGATGCTTCGCGAAAGCATGCACCGATCATGACGACAGCAGATCTTGCGCTGAAGTTTGATCCTGCTTACCTCAAGATCTCGAAAGACTTCTATGCAAACCCAGACAAGTTTGCAGACGCTTTCGCTCGCGCATGGTTCAAACTGAACCACCGCGACATGGGTCCGAAGTCTCGTTACTTGGGCAAATTGGTGCCAAAAGAAGACCTTATTTGGCAAGACCCAATTCCAAAGCCAAGCAAAGTGCCGACTGCAGCAGACGTTGCAAACCTGAAGAAGAAAATTCTCGCAAGCGGACTTTCAGTTTCAGATTTGGTCTTCACAGCATGGGCATCAGCTTCAACATTCAGAGGCACAGACAAGCGTGGCGGCGCAAACGGCTCACGTGTTCGTTTGGCACCTCAGAAAAATTGGGAAGCAAACGACCCAACTGAATTGGCGAAGGCTCTCAAGGTTTACGAGGCTCTCAGTGCAGAAACCGGCTTCTCGATTGCCGACTTGATCGTTCTTGGCGGTAACGCTGCAGTCGAAAAGGCTGCACAAGATGCTGGTGTAACGATTGAAGTGCCGTTCTTGCCAGGTCGTGGCGATGCCAAGGCCGAGCAGACCGACGTCGATTCGTTCGCAGTGCTTGAACCAACTTTTGATGGTTTCCGCAACTATCTGCGCCCAGGTCATGTTCAAACAACTGAACAGTTGCTGCTTGAAAAAGCCGCCTTGCTCACACTCAGCGCACCAGAAATGACGGTGCTGGTTGGTGGCATGAGGGCATTGAACGCCAACTACAAGCGCTCAAGCCATGGTGTGTTCACCAAGACTCCGGGCGTTCTGACGAACGACTTCTTCGTGGCCTTGACTGACATCAACATCGATTGGAAGCCGACAGACAAGTCTGAAGAGTTGTTTGAAGGTCGCGATCGTAAGACAGGCAAAGTCATCTGGACAGGCACACGCAATGACTTGATCTTCGGATCAAACTCGCAACTGCGTGCACTCTCCGAGGTCTACGCTCAAAACGACGCGAAGGCAAAGTTCGTGCGCGATTTCGTCGCCGCATGGACAAAGGTGATGAACCTCGACCGCTTCGACAAATAAAGAAGCGGCGGGTTAAAAACCGCTAAAACTTATGGCCGTGTTTTTGGCGACTCGGTTCTTCTCGGGTCGCTAATTACAACGCCATCAAGAACCTTGTCGATTGCCTTCAAGGTGTCGGCATCAAGAACGACGCCTGCAGCTTTGACATTGTCGTCGAGTTGCTCGGGTCGGGTTGCGCCGACAATTGCTGAAGCCACGTTCTTATTTTGCAACGTCCAGGCGATTGACATCTGTGCCATCGTGATGCCAGCTTTTTCAGCAATCGGCTTTAACTTTTGCACTCGCGTCAGCACATCGTCGTTCATCCATCGGGCGATGAAGTTTTTGCCACTGAGTTCATCAGTTGCCCGTGAGCCAGCCGGTGGTGGTTGACCTGGCAAATATTTGCCGCTCAAGATACCCTGTGCCATCGGCGACCAAACAATTTGGGACATGCCGGCGTCTTGCGAAGCGGGTATCACTTCTTGCTCGATCACGCGCCAAAGCATCGAATATTGCGGTTGATTCGAAATAAACGGAACCTTTAGTTCGCGCGCGAGTGCCGCGCCGCGAGTGATCTGGTCTGCATCCCACTCGGAGACACCTATATATAGTGCCTTGCCCTGTCGCACGATGTCGGCGAACGCGAGCATCGTCTCTTCAAGCGGAGTCTCAACATCAAAGCGGTGCGCTTGGTAGAGATCTACGTGATCCATTTGTAAGCGCTTTAGCGAACCGTGAATTGAATCCATAATGTGTTTGCGTGACAAACCGCGATCGTTTACACCCGCGCCAGTCGGCCAATAGACCTTGGTGAAAACTTCGATGCTTTGGCGTGGCACGCCAGCCAAAGCACGACCCAAAACTTCTTCCGCACGAGTGCCGGCGTAAACATCGGCCGTGTCGAATGTGGTGATGCCAAGGTCAAGTGCACGCTTGACACATGCATTGGCGGCATCTTCTTCGACTTGACTGCCGTGAGTGATCCAGTTGCCGTAACTGATCGCTGAGATTTTGAAACCGCTGTTGCCGAGATATCTAAATTCCATAGACACAAACTACTCGCTGTCTCGATAATTCTGTAAAGCGGTCTTTGCTGTTTAAGATTGCCTTATGAAACTCTTTCCGTCGCCTAAAGCCAACAATAAAGATGCCGTGATTGGCGCTGTTGGTGCTGCGCTCGGAATGGCAATTACATGGCTGGTTAGCGATGCGTTACTCGACAGCGTTGCGCCGATTCTCGTGCTATCGATGGGTGCAACGACGGTCATATTGTTCACGATGCCCACTGCACCAGCGGCACAACCCGTGCCCGTAATACTCGCCCACTTCATGGCCGCATTTTTCGGTGTTTTGTCAGCACAAGTTTTTGACAACACCGCACTGGCAGTTGGCGTCGCTGTCGGTGTGCACGCCGGCGTAATGACCCGATTCGGATACATGCACCCACCAAGTGGTGGCACTGCATTAACAGCGGTGATCGGCGGCGATGCAGTCACTGATCTTGGCTTTGAATTTATTTGGCGACCAGTTTTGCTGAATGCTGTGCTGCTCGTGTTGCTCGCCGTCGCGATCAATGCACCATTTAAGTGGCGTCGCTACCCCGCCAAGACATGACATGAATTTTCTACCTGATCTAGCAACTAGTACGCCCTTGTGGCTAGCGATGACCACTGTCGGCGTGAATGCGATCGTCGGCGCACTTCGTGCATCAATTGACGACGAACGCCACTGGGACATCGTCGGTTTGTCGACGTTTGGAGTTTTGATGGGTCTAGGTGGAGGTTTCATTCGAGACCTTCTTGTCGGCAATTGTAAAAAATCATGGTGGAGTAATGAATCTGACTCCAAGCCATCTCGGTGGATTGAGAACTCAAATTTCACTTCCCACTTCTACAAGCACTAGCCCAAACCCGGTCGAGCACACCTCAAGTTTTTAGTCAAGCTAAAGAGATTTTGTCCACAGTTCAAATTGTTAAATCAAATCGGCGGGCTGAATGCCCAATAGACCAATATGATTGTGTTCACAACTAGTCAGTTGTCTGTCTAAAAAGGACTCCCCCATGCCTGCAGTTACCGCCGACACACTCACACTCACGCGCATCAGTAATCCTGGTGCCGAAGTAACCGACCGCCCGGTTCGCTCTGTGACCACTGCACCAAGCGGTTTTGAGGGTGAAGGTTTTCCTGTTCGTCGCGCATTTGCTGGTATTGCAAAAAATATTCTTGACCCGTTCATCATGATGGATCAGATGGGTGAAGTCGATTACCGCCCCTATGAACCACGCGGTACCGACTGGCACCCACACCGTGGCTTTGAAACTGTCACCTACATCATGGACGGAATATTCATTCACCAAGATTCTCACGGTGGCGGCGGCGTCATTTCCGACGGCGCAACTCAATGGATGACAGCGGGCGGCGGAATTTTACATATTGAAACACCACCTGAAAGTTTGGTTGTTTCTGGCGGTCTTTTTCATGGCCTGCAGTTGTGGGTCAACTTGCCATCAAAGCAAAAAATGATTTCGCCTGCGTATCAAAACCTTGAAGCCAACATGGTAAAACTTCTCACCACTCCTGATGCAACCACTCTCATACGTTTAATTGCTGGCGACATTGATGGCGTTCAGGGTCCAGGTTCTTCCAAGACACCAATTGTTATGGCCCATGCGACTCTTTCGCCTGGTGCACGCATGGTGTTGCCGTGGAACCCAAAATTCAATGCACTTGCGTATGGACTCAAAGGCTCTGGCTTTGCCGGATCAGAGAGAGTGCCCTTTGGTCTTGGTCAAGCAGTCGTGTTCGGACACGGCGACACAATGACAATTGAGGCAGCAGGAACGACTGCTCTTGATGTCATCTTGTTGGGCGGCCAACCAATTGGCGAACCAGTCGAGCAGTACGGACCGTTTGTGATGAACACTCGCGCAGAACTACAACAAGCTGTCGATGACTATCAGCGTGGTCGATTGGGAGTAATTCCTGCCAACGGCATTAAGCCATTTCGTGGGAAGCCTTAATTAAGCCGACGTGACAAGTTAAGCGAAACTATTAACGCTCATAAACCGGAGTTTCTGCACCGACAAAGTCACGAAATAGCCCAAGCACCTCGCCAGGATTTGCATGGCGACCAGTTAAAGCCTTTGAATAAATCAAAGTTCCGTCAACTTCAACATCGAAGGTTCCTCCCTGACTTGTGACGACCAACAGATCAGAAATGACATGTTGATAATCATGCAAGATTTCAGAAACCGCGCTCACGGCGTGGCTAGAGAAATCTCAAGAGATGCAATAGGTGATTTTTACTCGATGTTTCATAGAGATAAATGTAGTCTCAACGAGGCCACAGTCGGTTCTAGTTCGCCCGAGTGCGCCAGGCGCGCCACGCACCTGTCGACCACAGCGCCCAGATCACTAACAACGGCTGAAACAACAACCGTATTGCTCTCGCCCTGTCACTATTTAAACCAAAAGCGTCGACACCATTAATAAATTGCGAAATGTTGCCCCAAAATATCGCTACAAAAAACACGGCGACGGCCCAACCAATTTGCGCGCGATACTTCCACGCAACAATCAACCCTAACCCCAACAAAATTTCGACTACCCCAGATGCCAGCACAACAAAATCTGCGAAATCCTTAAATACAGTCGGCACTTGTGCTCGAAACTCAACACGATTTGTGCCTAGGTGTGAAAAGCCCGCAAACATGAGCCCAAGGCCCAAGACCATTTGAGCAATTTTTTTCATCTTATGCAGTTAAGCACAAGCACTGGCACTGGCGCCCCCGGCATGAATCGAACATGCGACCTGCGGTTTAGGAAACCGTCGCTCTATCCACTGAGCTACGGAGGCTCAAGATGATGCTAGACGGATTCGCTATTGAAAATGTTTGCGCTTGATGAACGCCGACAAGATCAAAGTGGCGACAATGAGGCCGATTATTTGCATGACGATGAACATTGGCACCGACTCGCGTGCGATGCCCGCGAAAGATTCGCTGAAACTACGGGCGATCGACACGGCGGGATTAGCCAAAGATGTCGATGACGTGAACCAATAGGCGCCGCCTATCCAAACACCGACTGCGACCGGCACTGATTCGGGTCGCGGACCACGAGCGATTAGAAAAATCACGAGCAACAACCCAACTGTGGCGACAACTTCGCCTAACCAAATGCCCGAGCCTTCGCGAATTTTTGTCGACGGTCCGAGAACGTCGAGACTAAACATTGAGTTGGCGATCGCCGCGCCGACGATGCCACCAATTGTTTGACTGACTGCATAAGGCAACAACTCGCGCCATTGTCGCCCGTCAAAAATGCAAGTTGCGGCAGTGACCACAGGGTTGAAATGCGCGCCTGAGATTGGACCGAACATCAAGATGAGTGCGATAAGTGCGCCGACAGTTGCACCAGCGTTGGCGAGAAGTTGCAGCGCGACATCATCTGTGAGATTTGTCGCCATGATGCCCGAGCCGACGACTGAAATAATTAGCAGTGCAGTGCCAAGAGCTTCGGCGAAAAGTCGTTTTATGAGATTTGTCGGTTGCATAGTCTCTAGTTCGCGTCGACACCTAAGTTGTTAAGCAGTTCTACTACACGAAGACGAATCTCGTCACGAATCGGTCGCACGGCTTCGACGCCTAAACCCGCTGGGTCTTCGAGCGCCCAATCTTCATAGCGCTTGCCCGGAAAGATCGGGCAAGAATCGCCGCAGCCCATCGTGATGACCGCGTCGGCGGCTTTGACTGCTTCGGTGTCGAACGGTTTGGGATATTCAGTTGAGATGTCGATGCCAACTTCGCGCATCGCTTCAACAGCAGCTGGATTTAGTTGTTTGCCTGGATCTGAGCCACCTGAGTAAACATCGACGCGGTCTTGTGCGAGGTTGCGCATCCAGCCTGCGGCCATTTGCGACCGCCCCGCATTGTGCACGCAGACAAACAAAACTGAAGGTTTCTTGGTTTGCGAAACTTCCACGCTCAAAGTGTAATTTTCACAATTTCATCACGAGAAAGTTTTCAGGTGAACACTCGGTTAACAGTCATTTGGCAATGCGATAGGGTTTAGGCATGAAAACTTTCAATAACTACATCAATGGCAAAGAAGTTGCAGCGCGAGATGGGCGCACCACCCCGGTAATTGATCCGGTAACTGGCAAGCAATATGCGACAGCGGCATTGTCTGGCCCAGCAGATGTAGACGACGCAATGAAAGCAGCAGCCGACGCATTCGAATCTTGGAAACATTCGACACCGTCAGTGCGTCAAAAGGCGATCAACGACATTGCCGACGTGATGGAAAAGAATATGAATGAATTGATCGAAACCGAAATTGAAAACACTGGCAAGCCGCGAGCAATCACCTTCAGCGAAGAAGTGCCACCGATGATGGATCAGATCCGTTTCTTTGCTGGTGCCGCGCGAATGCTCGAAGGCAAGAGCGCTGGTGAATACATGGCGAACTTCACCTCATATATACGTCGCGAGCCAATTGGCGTTTGCGCCCAGGTCGCCCCGTGGAATTACCCGTTGATGATGGGTGTTTGGAAGTTCATTCCGGCAATTGCTGCTGGCAACACGACAGTTTTGAAGCCAAGCGACACGACGCCAGCCTCAACTGCGCTGCTTGCAAAAATTGCAGGTGAAGTTTTGCCGCCGGGTGTATTGAACGTAATTTGCGGTGATCGCGACACTGGTCGCAGCATGGTTGTTCACCAGACACCTGGCATGGTTTCAGTAACTGGTTCGGTGCGCGCAGGCATGGAAGTTGCCGAGGCGGCATCAAAAAGTTTGAAGCGCGTTCATCTTGAACTCGGTGGCAAGGCGCCGGTAATTATTTTCGACGATGCCGATATCGAACTCGCCGTTTCAACAATCGCAATGACCGGCTACTTCAACGCCGGACAAGATTGCACGGCGGCAACGCGCGTAATCGCTGGTCCGAAAATTTATGGTGATTTCGTCGATGCACTCGCCGAACAAGCAAAGAAAACCAAGACAGGCAAACCAAACGAAGACGTGCTCTACGGACCACTTAACAACGAAGTGCATCTCGGTAAGGTCAAGGGCTTTGTTGATCGCACACCAAAGCACGCCAAAGTTGTCGCGGGTGGCTCACAAATCTCGGGCCCTGGCTACTTCTTTGAGCCGACAGTTATTTGTGATCTCAAACAAACCGATGAGATGATTCAAAACGAAATGTTTGGACCAGTTATCACCGTGCAGAAGTTCAGCGATGAGCAAGAAGCATTGAAGTGGGCAAACGGCGTCGAATATGCACTCGCCTCTTCAGTGTGGACACGCGACTTAGGCAAGGCGATGCGTATGACGAAGAACCTCGATTTTGGTTGCGTGTGGGTGAACACACATATACCGATGGTCGCCGAAATGCCGCACGGTGGCTACAAAAAGTCGGGCTACGGCAAAGATCTCTCGGCTTATGCGCTTGACGATTACACGCGCATCAAGCACGTGATGATTAATTTGAATAGCTAAACAGCGACGGGCGTTTGCAAACGCTTGGCAGTTGCCTGCAACAAACGATCGAGAATTGTTGCCATAATCACAATCGCTAGGCCGACCTCTACCCCGAGGCCCGAGTCTGGACCAGTGAGCGCCTCGATTGAGCGATAGCCCAAACCACCGCCGCCGACCATCCCTGAAATAATTGCCATCGCCAAGACCATCATCACCATTTGATTGATCGCCAAAATAATTGACGGCATCGCCAGTGGCACACGCACACCCCACAAAACTTGACGCTGAGTTGCGCCGAATGTGATCGCAGCCTCAACTGATTCGTTGTTGACTTGGCGGATGCCAAGACTCGTGAGACGGATGCCCGGCGGAATTGCGTAGACGACTGCCGCGACAATGCCCGGCACCGGGCCAACTGAAAAAATCATCACGAACGGAATTGCATAAACAAGATTAGGAATTGTTTGAAACGCGTCGAGCACCGGTGCGATTATTGCCTCGATGCGCGGGCGGCGACCAATCCAAATGCCGATCGGTAACGCGATCAGAATTGAGATCAACACGGCGACGACTGTCTGCGTGAGAGTGTCGACGGCATCAAGCCATCTGCCAGTGAGACCGATAAATGTGACACCACACGCAGTGAAAAGCGCCATCTTCCAGCCGGCAACATAGAGGGCAAACGCGGCTGCAACGACAACAACCGCCTGCCATGTGATCGTCTCGTTAAACAGTGTTTGTGCGCGAACGAGAATTTCGCGCACGATGAAATCGTTAAATGGTCGAGTAACAACGTTGAAAGTTGTGCGGAACCATTTGAAACCCGAGTCGATCGGGTCGGCAAATGATGTGCCCCACGAAAATGGAAACTCAACCCAACCCAACAACCTGCCAACAACTGCTGCAAGCGAGAGACCAATTAATGACATATATAAGGTGTTGCGTTTAACTCTGACTCG
>Ga0255204_1000157_pt1 | contig 22705 bp, 14 predicted proteins | sample Miss_Colum_RepC__2_FD_188418 | JGI IMG/M metagenome (GOLD analysis project Ga0255204, IMG submission 188418) | Freshwater microbial communities from Mississippi River, Louisiana, United States - Miss_Colum_RepC_8h | ecosystem: Environmental > Aquatic > Freshwater > River | place: USA: Louisiana... | reverse complement strand
CCGCCCTTTCGCGCCGCCTCCTTGCGGAGGCGACCTGGCGGTTCAGCTACGGTTGGCGTCACAAGCCCCCGTCGGGAACGTTTCATCCCGATAGACCATGCCCCTGCCGGGCACACGAGCGCAGGCCGCTGGCCTGCTGGATTAGGCGGCCCGCCCAAGCCAATCGTTACTCCATCTCTTCGCCCATCGAACGGTGCGGCCCCGGATGGTGGCACGAAGTCGTCGCCGGGCTGGCAACGACGGCACGCGGACCGCGTGCGCCCCCTTCCAACCGCACCGTTCCGGCGAGGGCGGTTGCGGAAAGAAAATGCGTGCGAAAGGAAGGCGGTTTTGTGACAACTGCCGCGCATGTTTTCACTCGCCCGATTGTTTGGTAAGGAAGATCGATTCTTCGCCCTGCTGGAAGCCAGCGCGGAGGAGGCACGGCACAGCGTCCAGGCCATGGTCAAACTGAGCAAGGCTGCGGGACAGCCCGGCAGCCTGGAGGAGTTCGCGGCTTCGCGCCGGGCGGACAAGAAGATCACGGAGGAGATCAGCGAGGCGCTGACGACGACCTTCGTGACCTCGATTGAGCGGGAGGACATCGAGGCGCTGTCGTATGCGCTCTACAAGATCCCCAAGACGGTGGAGAAGTTTGCGGAGCGGATCGACCTCGCGCCGGAGCAGGTGCAGGGGGTGGATTTCGCGCGGCAGACGGCGCTGATCGAGCTGGCGGTGGAGACGCTGGTGACGATGGTGCGGGGGCTGCGGCGACCCGATCTGGCGCAGGTGAAGTCGCTCAACGCCCGGCTGCAGCAGTTGGAAGGGGACGCGGACAAGGCGGTGCTGGAGCTGATGAAGGATGTGTATGGCGGCAAGCATCCGCCACAGCGGGCGCTGCTGTTGAAGGACCTTTTCGAGCTGCTGGAGAAGGTGATTGACCGGTGCCGGGATGCCGGAAACGTGGTGACGCACATTGTGCTGAAGAACTCCTGACGCGCGATGGAACTCATCCTGACCGTCGTGCTGGTGGCGTTGATCTTCGAATACATCAACGGATTCCACGACACGGCCAACTCGATTGCCACGGTGGTGTCCACGAAGGTGCTCTCGCCACGGCAGGCCATCGTGCTGGCGACGGTGACGAACCTGGTGGGGGCGCTGATGGGAGTGGCGGTGGCCAAGACGATCACGAGCGGGCTGGTGGACTCGGCGGTGGTGAGCACGCATACGATCATTTGCGCGTTGCTGGGGGGAATCGTGTGGAACCTGCTGACGTGGTGGTTTGGGCTGCCGTCCAGCTCGACGCACGCAATGGTGGGTGGGTTGGTGGGGGCGGCGTTTGCTTCGGCGCACGGGAGCATGACGGCGATCATCTGGTTCAAGGAGAAGGCTGGTGCGCCGCTGTGGCGGGCGGATGGATTGCTGCCCAAGGTGATTTTGCCGATGGTGACTTCGCCGGTGATCGGGCTGGCCGTCGGCTTTGTGGTGATGAGCCTCCTGTATCTGGTGGTGTTCAACTGGCGTCCCCGCACGGTGAGCCTGACCTTCGGCAGGCTGCAGATTTTCAGCGCCGCTTACATGGGCTGGAGCCACGGGCAGAACGACGCGCAGAAGACGATGGGCATCATCGCCCTGGCCTTGCTCGCGGGCACCAAGGCCGGCGATCTCGCGAGTGCGCCGGAGTGGTTGAACTTCTTGAAGATTGAAACGCTCGGGCCGAACAAGGATCAGATCCCCATATGGATCAAGGTGACTTGCGCGCTGACGATGGCGGCGGGCACGGCGGCGGGGGGATGGCGGATCATCAAGACGCTCGGGCACAAGATGGTGAAGCTCCAGCCGGTGCATGGCTTCGCGGCGGAGACGACGGCGGCGACCGTGCTGGCCGGGGCGGCGATGCTGGGGATGCCGGTTTCCACCACGCACGCGATCACCACGAGCATCATGGGCGTGGGCGCGGCGAAACGTTTCAGCGCGATCAAGTGGGGCGTGGTGGAGCGGATCATCTGGGCGTGGGTGCTGACGTTGCCGGCCACGGCGGCGGTGGCTTATGGGCTGATGCGAGCCTGCCAGATGGCGGGCTGGGTGAAGTAGGCCCAGTGGCGAGCTTGCGTGATCTGTGGACGCACCAACTGACAGTCAATCCGCGCCGCGCGTTGCGGCGGTGATCGTTGCGGCTGGCTCGGGCACCCGAATGGGGCCGGGCGTGGACAAGCTCTTCCTTGAGGTCGCCGGGCGGCCCATCGTTGCGCACACGTGGGGACGGTTTGAGGCCGTGCCGATGATTGATGAACTGGTGCTGGTGGTGCGTGAGGGGATGCAGGCCGAATTCCACCAGCTCGCGGCGAACTATCACTTTCAAAAGCCGTATCGGCTGGCGGTGGGCGGGAGGGAGCGGCAGGACTCCGTGTGGAACGGTTTGCTGGCGGTGCCGGCCGACTGCGGGATTGTTGCCATCCAGGACGGGGCGCGGCCCTGCACCAGCCGGGCGGTGATCGAGGCAACGATCCAGGCCGCGCGGGAGCTGGGGGCCGCCGTGGCCGCCCAGCGGGTGACGGACACCATCAAGGAATCGGACGGTGGGACCTTGGTGGCCCGGCACATTGACCGTGCGCGGCTGTGGGCGGTGCAGACGCCGCAGACGTTCCAGTTGGCGGTCATCCGGCGGGCGCTGGCGGCGGTGCGGGAGCGGGGGTTGCTGGTCACCGATGACACGGCGGCGTGCGAACTGATCGACCAGCCCGTGCGGTTGGTGGAGGGCCGGGAGCCGAATCCGAAGGCAACTTCACCGGCGGATTTGCCTTATCTGGGCCTGCTGCTGGAAAGAATGAACGGTTGAAGCGGGCGGCCAGTCCACCTTGGGGCTGCGGAAAGGCCTCACTTGCCAATGCTTGGGGTGAGTCCTACTGTCGCCCGCATACTCACACATATTATGAAGCGACGTTTCTTCCTCGGCCTGTTGGTCGCCGTGCTCGGACTGAACCTGTTGTTCGGCACCCGGCTCTACCTCACGCAGGCGGAGACGGCGGCGAAGGAAAATCCCTACGAGAACATCGAGCTGTTCACGCGCGTGCTGGAGACCATCCGCCAGCACTATGTGGATGGTGGGAAAGTGACTTACCAGCAGTTGATTCATTCGGCGTTGAAGGGGATGGTCAGCTCGCTGGATCCGCACAGCGAGTTCATGGAGGCGCGCAAATATGAGGACATGCGCAAGGACACGGAAGGGGCTTTCGGCGGTGTGGGCATCGTCCTGGGCGTGCGCACCAACGCCGGCAAAGGAATGATCCTGACGGTGTCGGAAACCATGGAAGACACCCCGGCCAGCCGCGCCGGCATCATCGCGGGTGATCGCATCACAAAAATTGGCGGCCAGACCACCGAGAAGTTCACCATCGAGGACGCGGTGCGCCGGCTGCGCGGCAAGCCCGGCACGGATGTGAACCTGAGCATCTTCCGCCCGGCCACCGAGCAGGACCTGGAAATCAAGATCACCCGCGCTGTGATCAGCGTGGCGAGTGTCCGCGATCTGAACGGCCGGGGCGAGTTCGCGCTCGATGAAAACAAGATTGGCTACCTGCGCATGCGGCAGTTCGGCGAGAAGACGAGCACGGAAATGGAGGCTGCGCTGGTTAAGATGGAGAAGGCCGGCATGAAGGGCCTGCTGTTTGACTTGCGGGACAATCCCGGAGGGCTGCTCGATCAGGCCGTGAAGGTGTCGGAGAAATTCCTGCCCCGTGGCCAGTTGGTGGTCTCCACGGAAGCGCGCCAGGCGGCGGACCGTTCCCAATACACGGCCTCCGGAGTGAAGGCCCGCCTGCAACTCCCGATGGTAATCCTTGTCAATGGCGGCAGCGCCAGCGCCTCGGAAATCGTGGCCGGCTGTCTGCAGGATTTGAAGCGCGCCGTGGTCTTGGGCGAGCAGACCTTCGGCAAGGGCTCGGTGCAAAGCATCCTGCCGCTCTCCGATGGCTCCGCGCTGCGCCTGACGACCGCGAAGTATTACACCCCCAGCCACAAGGTCATTCACGGCAAGGGCATCACTCCCGACGTCGTTGTGCCCATGTCGGCGGACGAGGAACGCCATTTGGCCATGAAGCGCGCCGGGGCACCGCTGGATTCACTCGATGAGAAGGAGCGCGAACTGGTCCGCAAGGCCAAGGACCCGCAGCTCGAACGCGCCACGGACATGCTCAAAGGCATCATGCTCTACGACAAGCAGGGCAAGCCGCTCGGCAAGGTGGCGGCGCAGACCGCGCCCGAGCCGGCCAAGAAATAGGCGCGGTGATCCTCGCCCTCGAATCCTCCTGCGACGAAACCAGTGTGGCCGTCATCCATGACGGGTGCGTGCTGGCGAACACGGTTTCTTCCCAGATCAAGCTGCACGCCGAATACGGCGGCGTGGTGCCGGAGCTGGCCACCCGCGAGCATTTGCGGAACCTCCTGCCCATCGCCCGCGCCGCGCTGCGGACCGCCCGGCCGCTGAAAACTGGTGCCCCCCCGTTCCCCGATGATGCCGCGCACTCAGCGGCGGCCCTGGCGAAGTGCGATGCAATTGCGGCCACGCTCGGGCCGGGCCTGCCCCAGGCCTTGATGATTGGCTCGCGGGCCGCGCAGGCGATGGCCTTCGCGTTGCGCAAGCCGTTCTTCGGCATTCACCACCACGAGGCGCACTTGTATTCGCCGTGGATTGTGTCCGGCACCACCGAGACCCAAACTGGCGCCCCGCCGGCGGCATGCCTTCGCGCGGACTTCGCCAGCTTCCAGCCCAACGTCTCGCTGATCGTGAGCGGCGGGCACACCATGCTGGTGTTTGTGGAAGCCGAGTTGAAGCACCGGCTGCTCGGCAGCACGGTGGATGACGCCGCCGGTGAATGTTTCGACAAGGTCGCCAAGCTCATGGGCTTGCCTTACCCCGGGGGGCCGGAGCTGGACGCTCTGGCGGAGCAGGGGGATCCACGCGCCTTTGATTTTCCCCGCCCGATGATCCGCGACTTGCATCATGACTTCAGCTTCAGCGGGCTGAAGACCTCGGTGCGCTACTTTCTGCGCGACCAGCCTTTCATCTTGGAAGACCCGGAGCGCGTGCGGGATTTGTGCGCGAGCGTGCGGGCCGCCATCGTGGACGTGCTCGTGACGAAGACCGTGCGGGCCGCCAAGCAGCTCGGCGTCCGGTGCGTGACCGCTTCCGGCGGGGTCACTTGCAACCGGGGGCTGCGCAAACAACTGGCGGCTGCGTGTGCGGAACACCGGCTCACGCTGCGGCTGGCGGACAAATCGCTGTGCACGGACAACGCGGCGATGGTCGGCATGCTCGCCGAGCGCAAGCTGCTGCACGGGGTCGCGCCCGCTTCGCTGGATGCGGAGGTAAAGCCCAACTGGCCGCTGCCCTGAGCCGCTCCCGCCGGTTCAGCGCGCAGCCTGTTTGCCGGGGCGTTGCTCCAGCCGGTAGAGCGCGGTATCGGTGCGCAGGAAGAACGCGCGTTCTGCCACCGCCAGCGAGGCGAAGATTTTCCCGGGCAACTGATTTTTCTCCAGCACCTCGAACTTGCGGCCGGGCTTGATCACGGTGGTGAGCCCTTCGCGGTTGTGGACGTAGATCCGGCCGTCGGCAAACGTGGGCGAGGAGCTGAAGTTGCCGCCGAGCCGCTCGCGGTAGATCTCCGCGCCGGTCTGGGCGTCAACGCAGGTGAAGATGCCGCCGTCGTTCACGAAGTAGAGGTCGTTGCCCACGAGCAGGGGCGAGGGCATGGTCGGCGCGCCCTTGTTGTAGCGCCAGACGATCTCCGGCTTGTCCAGGCCTTGGTAGCGGATGGCCAGAATCTCCGCCTTCATGAATCCCGTGCTCATGAAGATCATCCCATGCCCGACCACCGGGCGGGGCGTGATCGAGAAGCCCAGCACGCCATACTTTACGCGCCACAGCTCGCGGCCCTTGGCGTCGTAGCTGTAGAGCCAGTCCGAGCCGGGGGAAATCAGTTGCTCCTGTCCCTTGATCGAGAGGACGAGCGGCGTGCCGTAGGATTTCTTGAGCTGCGGATTCGTGTTCATCTCGCCTGCCCGCGTGGTCTTCCAAGCCAGCTTGCCGGTGTGCTTGTCGAGGGCGGCGATGAACTGGTCGTCGCTGCCGTCGAGGTGGAACACCATGAGATCCTTCCAGATCACCGGGGAGCTGCCGGGGCCGTTCTCGTGCATCACCGTGAGCGAGGTGTTGGTCCACAGCACCTTGCCCGTGCGGGTGTCGAGGCAGGCATTGCCCAGCGCGCCAAAGTGGCAATACAGCCGGCCGTCTTCCAGAAACGGCGTGCAGGAGGCGTAGCTGTTGAGCGCGTGGACCCATTGCGGATCGCGGACCGTGAGCAGAAGAACGTTGTGCCGCAGCTTGCCGGAATCGCGGTCCACGCCCAGTGCACGAAGCTCGACCTGGGCGAGCAGGTTCAACGGCTGGTTGCCGGTGTTGCCCTTGAGCCGCCGATCCGCGTCCGCTTTGGTAGCGGGCGTCTCAATGGCGGTGGTGAGCCAGATCAGCTTGCCTTCGATCACTGGTGACGACCAGCCCCGGCCGGGAAGCTCGGTCTTCCAAGCCACGTTGCTGGTTTCGCTCCAAGTGGCCGGCAGGCCGGTGCCGGCGGCATGTCCCTGGCCGTCGGGTCCGCGCCATTGCGGCCACTCGGCGGCGGAGCAAGTAAGAGTGCAGAGGGCGGCCAGTGCGGCGGAGGCAAGGAAGGTTGATTTCATGCAGATTTCAGCGGCTAGAAAGACGCTGGGGCTGGCGCTGTCAATTCAGGGCTTTCACGGCTTGGCTGATGATGTGCCGGTCAACTTGGGCTTGCGCCCGTTTTGTTCCGTGGTTGTATCGCCGCCATGCAATCCGCTCCGCTGGCCGTTCTCCCACTCCTCGCGCTACTGCTCATGGCTCACCCGCTCTCTGCCGCTCCGGCTGCTTCCATCCCCCTCTGGCCCGCTGAAGCGCCCGGCGAGAAAGGAGCCATCGGAGAGGAAAAGGACACGTCCGGGCCGAAGAGCAACCTGGTGCAGGGCAAGCCCCTCATTCGCTTGGGCAACGTGTCGAAGCCGACCCTCACCGTGTATCGCCCGGCAAAGGACAAGGACACCGGCGCGTCGGTCATTATCTGCCCCGGCGGCGGCTACAACATCCTCGCCTACGACCTCGAAGGCTCCGAGGTCTGCGAGTGGCTCAACTCCATCGGGGTCACGGGTGTGCTGCTGAAATACCGTGTGCCCAAGCGGACTGGTTTGGAGAAGCACACGGCGGCCTTGCAGGATGCGCAGCGCGCAGTGGGATTGGTCCGTGCCCGGGCTGGCGAGTGGGGACTGGACCCGAAACGGATTGGGATTCTGGGCTTCTCCGCCGGCGGGCATCTGGCGGCGGCGGCGTGCAATAACTATGACAAGCGGACTTACGAGCCTGTAGACGACGCCGACAAGCAAAGCTGCCGACCGGACTTTGCCGTGCTGATTTACCCTGCCTACCTCACGGTGAAGGAGCAGGGTGACAAGGTGGCTCCCGAATTGCCCGTCACCACCAACACCCCGCCGACATTTCTCGCCATGACGCAGGACGATGGCGTGCGGGTGGAATCAGCGCTCTTCTACTACCTCGCGCTCAAGAACGCCAAGGTGCCGGCGGAGATCCATCTCTATCCGACCGGCGGTCATGGTTACGGCCTGCGTCCCAGCCAGCATGCGGTAACCACCTGGCCCCAGCGCGCTGCGGAGTGGATGGGCACGCGCGGGCTGCTCACCACGGGCAAGTGACCAGTGCTCAACGCACCGTTCCCGCGTAGCTCATCCAGCCACGTTGCACGGCGGGGGCGGCCAGACGCATGGCGTGCGCGTATTCCAACGCCCGCAGATCCTTGCCCGCCGCGTGGCAAAGGCTGGCCGCCTGGGCGGCCACTGCCTGATCGAATCGGGCGAGGGCGGGAAACAACTTCGCCGCCGTCATGCCGTGCTGCTTCACCAGTCGCTCCGCATAGCGACGCGCAGGGGTAAAGGAGCCGTCGCCGTCCACATCCACCCAGACTGGATTCGTCGCGCCGAGCACCCGGGGTGTGAAGGTCTTTGAGCTTGGCTGATACGGCCGGGGAGTTTCCCAGAACGGTGCCGTCACGCCGGGTCCGCTGGCGATGGCCACCAGGTGAACGTCGTGCGGTTGCGGCGGCAGTCGGAACGTGACGCGGGCCTTGAGGGATTCGTGGGTTGGCGCGATCCACTGCTCGGCCACCTTGCGGCCGTTGGCGAAGAGCTCCACGCGGTCCGCCTGCACCCACGCCGGACCGAGCACGGTCACGACTGCGGCAATGCCCCGTCGCCCGCGCACCGCGAGGTCGCCCACGCCGTAGCGCTCGTTGACCAGCAGGTCGGTCAGGAGCCCGAAACTCACCAGTGCGCGTCCCTCGCGCAGGCTCCGGCAGGCCTCCGCGACGTTGAGGGCGGCCACGTTGGTGTCTGCGCACTTCACGTAGGTCCGGCCCTGTCCGAGGATGAACCGGCTCACGTCATGCGTGTCACTAGAGGCCAACGCCGTGGGTCTGAGGCCGTAGTTCAAGAGCGCGAACCAGTCATGGAACAGCAGCATGATGTCGGACTGCATCGCCGCAGAGGTGATGACTTCCAAGCCATCGAAGCTGAAGTCCTGCCCGCGCAGAGCCGCGCCGGAAACGGGGTTGAAATTCATCGGCCCGAGCGGAACGAAGCCGCTGTGCAGATCGCGGGGATGATTCAGCGTCACCACCTGCACTCCGGGCGTGGCCCGAATGCCGGGGAGCAAGTCGCTCCAGTTCGTCACGCTGAAGTCCGCCACCGGGCTGCCCGCCTGGATGGGAAAGGCGTTGAAGTGGCCGGCCTTGGTGGTCACCTCGTTGCCGATGACAGCGGTGAAGCGGTCGCTGGTCCGGGTCCGTTGGGCCGCTTCAGTGTAGTCGGCATGGTGATTGTGATCCGTGGCGACGGCGAGTTCGATGCCTTCGCCCGCGATGGTGAGCATGCGTTCCTCCTCGGTCGCATCCCCGTGCTTGCTGCGCGTCAGGGTGTGGATGTGCGTGTCGGCGGCCACCCATCCGTGTGTGGGCACCGTGCGACGAATGGACAGGGCAACAGTCTTGGTCTCCGCGCTGGCGACGGTGACAGTCTGCGTGGCGACGGAATACTCAAAGCCACGGGAAGCGAAGACGGTGTATTGGCCGGGGAGCAAGCCCACCCGGGCGGTTCCGTCCCGGGTGTAGATCACTCCGGGGCGCGTGGTGAATTCCGTCTGGTTGGTGGTGCCGGGCCGCATCGCCGCCAGCGCGCCCATTGCATCCATAATCGTGAACCGACAGGGCAGGGCACCGGGAGCATCCGGCGCGGTGGCCCGCAATTCCAAGGTGGCCTGCGCGAGCGTGTCCCCGAGGCTGGTGGGGAAGAGATGGAAATCCCCGACCAAGATGTCGTCCACCGCCGTGGGCGGCACGATGGCCAGCGAATTGGTGCCGTCCAGCAAAGCTCCCGCCGGGATCGCCAACGCATGCACCAGCGCGGTTTCCTGTGCGACCAGGTTGCCTAACCGCCGGCCGTTGAGCTGCACCTGCCAGCCATGTTTCACGTCCCGCTGACGCAGGATGAGGGTTTGTTCGCCGCTGTTTCGCCGCGCTGGAAACTGGATGAGGAGCGAGCGTCCGTGAGGTTTCTTCCCCACAAACTCCTGCCACTCCGGGAACCCTTCGGTGCCCAGGTGATACATGGTTGCGTCGAGTGAGCGGACTGGTGCGGCCACCTGCGCTGCCACGCTCAACAGCGCGCATCCCAATGTGACCAAGCACAACAGGCATCGAAGCACTCGGGGACACTAGGGCAAGGGCCGTCGCCGGGGCAATGCCGCACTCAGGTGTTTTGTTCCGCCGGCCGCCGTGCGGTGATCAGCCCAGTTTGGCCAGCTCGCTGCGCACCAGCGCGACGAGCGGGCGCACGGTCTCGGCACTGAAGTCGAAGCGGCAGCCGGCGGCGGCGAACAGTTCCGGCAATGGCCGCGATCCGCCCAGGGCCAGTCCGGCTTGGTAGTCGCGCAAAGCCTGAGCAGCGTTCCGATGCGAGTTGGCCCAGACTTGCAGCGCGCCCAGCTGCGCGATGCCGTATTCCACATAGTAGAACGGATGGATGAAGATGTGCAGTTGCCGGTGCCAGTGGTGAGCGCGCGCGGCTTCGTGCCCGTTCCAGTCCACATCGCCGCCAAAGCGGTCCATCAGCGCAATCCAGGCAGCCTTGCGCTCGGCGCGCGTGTGGCCCGGGTGGGTGTAAATCCAGTGCTGGAAGGCATCCACCGTCGCCATCCACGGGAAGAAGTTGATGATGCCTTCCAAGTGCGTCTTGCGGGCGCGGTTGGCCTCCGTGGTGGAGTAGAATTCCTCAAGGTGCTGGTTGCCCAGCAGCTCCATCGCCATCGAGGCGACCTCGCAGAACTCTATGGGCGCGCTGCGGTAGCTGTAGAGATCCTCGCCCTTGGCGGCGAGCGTGTGGAACGCATGGCCGGCCTCATGCAGCATGGTCTCCACATCGCGCTGCAAGCCGACGGAGTTCATGAAGATGAACGGCAGACGGGCTTCCGCGAGCGTGGCCTGGTAGCCGCCGGGGGCCTTGCCCTTGCGGTTCGCCAGATCGAGCAGCTTCAAGTCGCGCATCGTGCGAAAGCCGCCGGCCAGCCCGGCATCCAGGTGATCGAACACGCGCTGCGTGCGCTCCACCATTTCCTCCACCTCAGTGAAGGGCCGTAGCGGCGGGCGGTTCAGCGGGTCCACTGCCGCGTCCCACGGCCGAAGCGAGGCGACGCCGAGCTGGCGCTTGCGCTCCGCCTGGAGCAGCCGGACCACGGGCATGATTTCCGTCTCCACGGCGGCGTGGAACTTGAGGCAATCCTCCGGCGTGTAATCAAAGCGGCCCTTCGCCCGGAAGGCATAGGCACGGTAGTTCGGGAAGCCGGCGTTGCGCGCAATCTTCTCCCGCAAGGCGAGCAGCGCCTCGAAGTTGTCCTCGAACTTGTCGGCTTCCTGCAACCGGCGCTGCGCCACCAGCCGCCAGGCTTCCTCCCGCAGGGCGCGGTCGGGCTCCTCCAGATAGCGGCCCATCTGGACGAGCGTCTTCTCCTCGCCCCGGAAGGTCACGGTGAGCGAACCCGAGAGCTTTTGGAATTGCTGGGCCAGCTTGGACTCTTCCGTTTCGAGCGGAATGTTCTCCTCGCGGAACAGCTCGACGCGCAGGGTGGTGTCGCGGTCGAACACCTCGTAACGGCGCGGGTCAAGCTGCCGGCGGAGCGGGTGGGCAAGGTAAAGTTGCGCGAGCTTGAACTGCCGGGGTTTCAGCTCCGGCTCAATCTGCTCGACGAATTGCAGGTAAGCCTTCTCCGCCTCCGGGCTGTCGGTGTGGCAGGTCATCGCGATGTAGCGCTGGCTGCCCTCCTGATCCAACGCGGCGGCGAGCTCCCCCTGATCCAAGATCCACTGCTCCAGTTCCGCCACCGTCTGGCACTGCGGTGCGCGGGCGTCCAATTGATCGAACAAGGGCGCGATCTGGCTCCAGTTGCCAAGGTCGATGTGCACGGGCACGAAACGGCGCGGCGCATGGGTGGGCAGGTTTGCAAAGGGCAGCAAGTTCATGGCCGCAGAGAGTGGCGGAAGCGTTGGCCCGACAGAAGCGATTTTTGGTCTGCCCGTGCAGCCCGGGAGCATTTTAGGCACCCACACCGCGGTCAGTGAACTCCCTCGCCCTGCGACGCAGGAGCGGGGAGAGATTTCCGCGGCCCGAAAACCGCGCATTGGGACCATGAGCCCGTGCCGTCGGCTTCCAGCCGCCGCGTTGTGGGTGGACAAACTCAAGCCCGCCTCGAACTGCTGCGCCCCACGGACGGCGGCTGGAAGCCACCGGCACGGGTCCAAGGCAGAAACCGCGAGCCGCCGAGGCTAGCGATTTGAGCCCCTGAACCGGGGCGGAGCGCCGAGCATTGCTCGGCTTTGGGGGTGCTGCCGCGCTCATGCCGAGCATTGCTCGCCGCTCCGGTTCATGGGCAGCCGCCACGGACCAAAGCCCGCGCATTGGGACCATGAACTGCCGAAGGTTCATGGAGAGGGGGGGGAGCGCAGGGCTCAAGCAAGTCTGCCTGCCTGGAGTCGCCCTCAGCGCATCACTGAGATGCCCGCCGCCCCGTCCAGTTCTTGGAACGGGCCCAAGGGCCGCTTTTTCTGATCATGCCGCTCCACCAGCGGCTGTCCCGACCACAGCTTGTAAACGATCTGGTCGTGTTTGATCAGGATCAACGCCTTGAAATTCCAGCCGGTCTCATGGGTCTTGCGGTTGAAAGCGAGCATGTCCAGCACGAGGTTGCCGTGGCGTTTGGTGCGCAGGACCGTCAGGTCCATTTCGTAAGCGCGCGTGTGCTCCTGCGCCGCCAGGGCTTCGCGCACCGGGCCGGGGAGATCCTCAAGCCGGATGGCGGGTTGCGGCAGGAAGCGGTTCTGCAGGTCCAGATAGTTCAGGATGCGGACGTTCGGGTTCACGTAGGGATCAAACCCGAGTGCGCGGAGTTCCTGAAGGGTGGTTCGCCCGGGAACGATTTGGTCGAAGGCGGTCTTGGCCGCCGCGAAGTCGCTCCACGGGGACTGGGGAACGCTCTTGCTGCTCGTGTGTAGAGCACTACAGCCGCCGGCCAGCAGGCCGATGGCAGTCAGCGCGGACAATAGGACAAGGCTCGTTTTCATAGGAGGTTGGTGCTCCAAAAGAACCGCTCGCCGGAACAGGCCGGCGGCAGGCTCCGGGTGTTCCTCCGTCCTGCTCCCAAAGCCTGTGAGAACCTAGTCCCCCGCGCGGGAAACGCACTCGGGTCTTGTGCGGATTGCGGGGAAAGGGCCGCGGGGCTAGTTTGCCGTGGCTCGTCCTTACTTCCAGCCCTCGAGGGATTCGTCACTGGTGATATGGAACCGGTGCAAAGGAGGAGCAAATTAGGATTACGATCAGGGGGCCGGGCAGCGGTGTTCCGTCCTGCTCGTAATCCTAATCTTGATCCTCAGCCTTCCCCTCAGGTTCAAGGGCTGAAATCTCGGCAGTCTGCGGCCCGAGGATCCTCTCGCCGATGTGCGCCTCGTGGCGGAGTTTATGAACCCAGCGCCACCGACGCCCAATGGTCCGCGTTCCGCACCAAGGCGGGGTGTCAGCGAAGGAGACCAAGCCCCCCGGCCATGCTCGGGCCAAGGCGAAGTCTCAGAGTCAGCGCGGCTCCCGTTGAGCGTTTATGAACCGGCCTGGGCGGGCTACTTTTTCGCCGGCGCGCCCGGCGCGTTGGTGGCCGGGGCGGCAATCGGGGCGGCCGCAGGTTTCTCGGGTTCTTTCTTCGGGTCGGGCTTCTGGAAGAAGGCTAGGCCCGCCATCACCACGCCGATGCACGCCAAGGCGAGTCCGGCCCGCGAGAAGATCGCGCTGCCCGTCAACAGCGTCAGCGAGCAGAGCACCACGGCGACTTGCAGGGCGATTTCTGCGCGGTCGAAGGCGTCGTTCTTCTTGCCCGCCAGCGCGGCCTCGGCCTTGGTGGTGTCTGATTCCTTGAGGATGTCCTCGTTCTCCTTTTTGTATTCGGCGTTCTTCTCCTGGAGCTTTTTCTTGAGCTTGCCCATGGCTTCGCGCTGCGCCTCGGTCGGGTTGCCCAGCAGGTCGAGATCCATCTGGACGATGGCCTGCTCGTTGAGCGCGCTGCGGATGCGCTTGGCCTGATACCAGGCGTAGCCGTTCGAGGCTTTCACCTCGTTGATGATCATGTCGTTGGCAGCGTTCTTGCCATACGAGGAAACGATGGCCATGACGACCGCGATGACGGCGATCTTGATGCCGACTTTCTTGTCTTCTTTGTTGCCCTCGTGGGGGATTTCGATTTCAGCCATGGAATGGATGGTAAGTTGTTTCTAACGGGTAATGGCAACGGGTTTGGTTGCGGCCGGGTGGGTAGCAATGCATCCCGGCTTTGCCAAGCGAAATGACGCTCAGGAATCCAGCCCCGAACATTTCCCAACGCTGGGGGGTTGTGGCGTCTGCGGGGTCTTGCATATCCTGCGCGGATGCTTCCTATGAATGCGCCCTTGCTCGCCGCCGGTTTGAGCCTCGCCGTCTTTGCTTTTCTCGCTCCGTCCAGCAGCGTGGCGGCTCCTGCGGCGGCCAAAGCCGCAGCCAAGCAACCCGCGCCCTACAAACTCCCCATCGGCCCCGCCTCGCCGGACGCCGAGCTGGCCATCAAGAAGTTTGCCGTCGCGCCCGGGCTCAAGGTGAATCTCGTCGCGGCGGAGCCGATGGTGGCGCATCCCGTGGCCTTCAGCATTGATGAGCGCGGGCGCCTCTTCGTCGCCGAGACGTTTCGCTTTCCGAACCACACCAAGTCGATCTTCAACCACTTCGAGTGGCTCGACGAGGATCTCGCGTCCACCACGGTCTCCAACCGCGTGGCCTTCATGACCAAGCATCTGGGCACGAACACGATTGCGAAGGCCCCGCGCGTCACCGACCGCATCAAGCTGCTCGAAGACCGGGACGGCGATGGCCGGGCCGAGCGCGCGAGCGTGTTTGCCGAGGGCTTTGATGATTACTTCATGGGCGTGGCGGAGGGCGTGCTGATGCGCAAGGGCACCGCCTATTACACGCTGGCCCCGGACCTGTGGAAACTCACGGAGAAGAACGGCAAGGCCGCGCGGCGCGAGGTGCTGCACACGGGCTTCGGGGTCCACATGGGTTACTCCGGGCACGAGTTCCATGGCTTGAAGTTTGGGCCGGATGGCCGGCTGTATTTCAGCATGGGCGACCGTGCCTTCCATGTGCAGACCGGAGGCCGCACCATTGCGCGCGCGGACAGTGGCGGCGTCTTCCGCTGCAACCCCGATGGCTCCGAACTCGAACTGCTCTGCTGGGGGCTGCGCAATCCCGAGGAGCTCGCCTTCAACGATCTGGGCGACCTCTTCACCGCCGAGAACAACGCCGACGTTGGCGATCAGTCCCGCTGGCTGCAAATCCTGGAAGGCGCGGACTACGGCTGGCGCATCGGCTACCAATACATCGAGCGCGACCAGCTCAAGAGCGTCTGGCACGCGGAAAAGCTCTGGCATCTGCCGCATCCCGGCCAGCCGGCCTACTTGCTGCCCCCATTAAGCCACATCAGCGCCGGACCTTGCGGGTTGACCTACTATCCCGGCACCGGACTGCCTGACCGCTACCGGAATCACTTCTTCCTCGCAGACTTTCGCGCGGGTGTCGGTGGCGGTGTCTGGGCGTTCACTCAGAAGCAGAAAGGTTCCACCTACGAAATCACCGAGTCGGGTCCGTTCCTCTGGGAAGTGCTCGCCACGGATGTCGAGTTCGGCGTCGAAGGCGGCCTTTACGTCAGCGACTGGGTGCAAGGCTGGGGCGGCTCTGGCAAGGGCCGCATCTATCGCGTCACCGATCCCACCACGCAGAAACAGCCCATACTGCGGGAAACCAAAAAACTGCTCGCGGAAGATTTCTCCAAGCGTCCGCTTGAACAACTCCTCCCGCTGCTCGGCCACGTGGACCAGCGGGTGCGGCAGGAAGCCCAATATGCCCTCGCCGATGCGTGGGCGGTGCAGACCCTGAGCATTGCTGCGAACGGAGCGAAGAACGAGCTCGCCCGGCTCCACGCCATCTGGGCGTTGGGTCAGATTGCCCGCACTACTTCTGCCGCCGCCGAGCCCGCCCGCGTCGCGCTTCGTCCGTTGCTGGCCGATGCCAATGCCGAAGTTCGCGCTCAGGCGGTCAAGGTCTTGGGCGATGCCCGCGATGCTTCCAGCTTCAGCGCGATGCTCAAGCTCCTCGCCGACTCCAGCCCGCGCGTGCAGGCGCAGGCGGCGGTGGCGGTCGGCAAGCTCGGCCGGCCCGAGGCGGTTCCCGGACTGTTCACCTTGCTCCGGGAAAACCAAAACCGCGACGCCTACCTCCGGCACAACGCAGTGTTTGCCCTCACGCGGCTCGGGGACACCAACGCCGTCCTGGCCGCCGCGCGTGACGCCGCGCCCGCCGTCCGCCTCGGCGCGCTGCTGGTGCTGCGCCGCTGGCAGCACCCGGCTGTCGCACAATTCCTTGGCGACGCCGATCCCTTCCTCGTCGCTGAAGCCGCGATGGCCATCAACGATGAGCCGATTGCCGAGGCGCTGCCGCAACTCGCGGCCAAGGTCACGCAGGCCGCCAGCCTCACCACCGGCGGACCGCTCGCTGCCGAGCCGACCTTGCGCCGCATCATCAACGCCCACTTCCGGCTCGGCCAGGCGGCCAACGCGGCCACCGTGGTCAGCTTCGCCGCCAGTCCCGCCGTGCCTGCTCCCATCCGCGTGGACGCCGTGCTCGCGTTGGGCGACTGGGCCAAACCTTCCGGTCGCGACCGCGTGGTCGGCCTCTGGCGTCCGTTGCCGATGCGCGAGGCCAGCCTTGCTCCGACCGCCTTGAATCCCGTCATCAACGGCCTGCTCACCGCTGGTTCCGATGACCTGCGGATCGCGTCCGCCAAGGTGGCCAGCAAACTCAAGCTCACCAACGCCCTGCCCACGCTGTTCAACGTCGTCGCCGATGCCCGCAGCGCCGCCACCGTGCGCGTCGCGGCGCTGGAGGCGCTCAACGAACTCAAGGCTCCGCGCCTGGGCGAGGCCGTGAAGCTCGTGCAGACCGATCCCGATGAGCGCGTGCGCATCCAGGCCAACCGCCTCTTCATCCGCCTCAATCCGGCCGAGGCACCCGCGCTCCTCGCCCGCCTGTTGGCAGCCGGCACTTTGCGCGAGCGCCAGGATGCCCTCAGCGCGCTGACCGGCATCGGCGACAAGGCGAAGGCCGATGCCCTCTTCGTCGCGACCTACGACCAACTGCTCGCGGGCAAGCTCCCGCCCGAACTCCACCTCGACTTGGTCGAGCACACGCGGAACCGCTCCGCAGACCTCGTCAAAGCCCGCTTCAACGCCTGGCAGGCCACCAAGAACACGAACGATCTCCTGGCTGGCTGGCGCGAAGCCTTCCACGGTGGCAATGCGGAAGAGGGCAAGAAGCAGTTCGAGCGCGTCGAACTCGCCTGCCTCCGCTGCCACAAGATCAACGGTGAAGGCGGCATCGTCGGCCCTGACCTCACTGGCATTGGCAAGCGGCAGACCCGCGAGTATCTGCTGGAGTCCATCGTCCATCCCAACTCGAAGATTGCGACCGGCTTTGAAGACGTGCTCGTCGTGCTCAAGAACGGCCAGAGCTTCGCCGGCCGCCTCAAAAAGGAAACCGACGCCGAACTCGTCCTCGACTCCCCCGAGGATGGCGAAATCAAGGTCAAGAAAGCCGACCTCAAACGTCGCGAACGCAGCCTCAGCGCCATGCCGGACAATTTTCTCCGCATCATGTCCAAGTGGGACGTTCGCAACCTGGTCGAGTTCCTCGCCACCCAGCAGTGAGCGGGTCGCGGCTGTCTCGCTGACCAGCCGCAGCGATTTCTGTCAGCCGGGCAGCGTTGGTCATTCCGAACGCGATGGACTGGCTGCATGCTGCGGCTGGTGCATCCGCACACAGCCGTGCTTCTTTTTCACACAGGCTCTTACGGGCCAACGGGCCGGTAGAGGAACGGGCGGCGGAACAGGCCGCCGAAGTGGTGCGGGTTGTGCAGCCGGAGGGTGACTGAATTCTTGCCGGGCTTGAGCTGCCCGCTGACGTCCACGTCCCACTCGAACTTGTAGTCGTTATACCACCACATCGCCCGCTGCTGGCGGTGGGCGACGAGCGAGCCGTTCACGTAGAGCCAGCATTCGTTGAAGAGGCCGGGGAACATCAGCCGCACCTTGCCCTGGGTGTCGCCCGCCTTGAGGTCCAGATCCGTGCGATACCACATGTGGCCGGTGTAGCTGTGGAAGTCCGGCGTGATGACGCCTTGCGCCTGCGCGTAAACATCGGTGCGCAGCATCTCCCAGTGCCCGGGATTGGTTTGGTGCACTGCCGTGCCGGACTTGTCCTTTTGGTTCTTCCACCAGCCCAGGTCCGGCTCGCGATACGCCCAGCCGCTGGGCAGGCCGGTGTCGTTGGGATCGCGGCGGAAGGCCCATTCCACTGGGGTCTTGGCGATCAGTTTGCCCTTCGTGCCGTCGGTGAGCGCGAGCAGGTCGCGGTATTGCTTCACCTCGCCGGGGAACCAGGCCGGGCCGCTCTTGTCGCTCTCAGCGGCGACCCCGACCACGCGGGTGGTGAAGGTCGGGTTCATGTTCGCCAGCTCCAGGCGCGTGGTGAGCGCGCGTTCGCCGGCGGCCGCGGCGGCCTTAAAGTCCGTCTCGGTCGCGGCGGCGGTGGTCATCGCGATGTAGCCTTCGATGAGGTTGAAGCTGAGGCGGGTGAATTTCATGCGGTCGAGGAACAGCTTTTCCTGGCGGTCCGGCTGGGCCTTGGCGGCGATTGGTTTGAGGAGTGCCTCGGCGGCTTCGAGCTGTTGTTTCAATGTCTTCACCAAGGCCGGAGTGTAGATGGCAGGAGCGACGAAGTGCTCATGCTCCGTCACGATGCTGTCCTCCCACGCCCGGTTGATCGCGGTCCAGTAAGCCGCCATCGGCGCGGCGGCGGGGCCGTAGAACTTCGGGTAAAACTCCGCCAGCAGCTTGTCCACATCGGCGTCGGGGTTCCAGCAAAGCTGCAAACGCACATGCAGGTTCAGGAAGGTCGTGGCCATCGCGCCGCGGCTCTCGGTGGCGACGCCCAGGATGCCGGCCTTGCGATAGTGTTTGATGTCCTGCCGGATCGAGGCGATGGCCGGATTCGGCAGGTCGCGCCAGACAAGCATGCCCTGGTCGTAATCGTAGATGACCACGCGGCCCTGCATCACCTGCGCCCAGCGATACAGCATCTCGCGATACTCCTGGCGCGGCGGCGATTTCGGGTCGTCCATGCCGTGGATGGGATCGATGTCGATGGGGGCGAGATAAGCCACGAGCGGCTTCTCGGCGATGATGTTGCGCTGCGGCGGGAGCGTGATGTTCGCGTAGGCGAGGAAGCCGATCTTCGCCGTGCTCGTCGGGTGTTCCGCCTGCAAGCGCCGCGCGACGTTGTTGTAGAACGTCATGAACGCATCCGTCATCGAGGGCGTGAGGAAATACTTGTCCACGTAGCCGGACTTCAACTCCTTGTCCTTGGGCGAATCGGACTCATACAGGCCGTCCTCCAGTCCGAGCGAGAACTGCTCGCCCTTCGCAAACTTCGCCGACACCTGCTTGGCGACGTGCTCGGCTGTGGAATCCTCGGCGATGGGGACGTTGAACATCGTCTTGCCCTTGGGGATGAGATCCTTGGTGTAATGCGCGAGCGCATGGCCGTTCGGGACGTTGATGCTGTTGCCGAAATTGCGACGCTGGAATTCGAGCTGGCCGGTTCCGCTGGCATTCCAAGAGAGCCAGTAATGGCGGACCTCGAAGGGCGAGCCATAGGCATAGTCCAGCTTGCCCACCTTGAGGGCGGAGTGTTGCGGGATGCACTCGCCGAAGTCCGTGGGTAGATACCAGCGGCAGCCCCAGAGGTGAAGCAAGTGCGCGGCGGCATAGTAGTGCGCGTCGTCGTGGTTGCCGGCGAGGAGGACGCGATTGCCCATGCGACGCACCACGAAGGCATCGGCGCGCAGCGTGGGGTTGGGCTTGGCGGCCTTGGCGATGGCGGCTTTCAGCGAGGTGTCGGCCTTGAGCGCCTCCTCACCGAGGATGAGCGCGGGGGTCTTGGCCTTGAGCGCGGCGGCGACGGCTTCGGCAGTGTCCGCCAGCGCGGGCTTCGCGCCCGTCATCAGCTCGATGTATTTCACCAAGTCAGCGGCCGCTTGTTTCTCCCATTTGCCCGCGGTGGGCGCGACGACCACGGTGGCCTTGGCCCCGCTGGCATCAGCGATGAGCAACTCATCCTTCTCCGGCGCGCCCGCGGTTTGTGCGGCGATGCGCGGGGCGGCGAAGGGCAGGGTGAGTAGACAGAGCAGGGTGAAACAAGATGGGGCTTTCATTGGTTTTGGAAGCGTGCCATGAACAGACGTGAAACGCGTGTGAGACTTCATGTTCGGGGTTTCCCCCTCTGGGACATTGAGAAGCGGGTGATGAAGCTCAACGATTTGCAGGGTTATGCGCAATAGGGGAAGGACTATGATTGACATTATTTGGAGAAAACGTTCCGGCTCACTGGTGCCGCAACCAAAGTTGGTCGTCGCATTCGTCCGAGCTGCCTCGCCGTTTTGCCGTTTGGGCCATATCACCAAAATCGGCAGTTGGCTCTCGCTCGTGAGCCTGTGTGGTGTGAGCAGTGCGACTGGCCAGGGCACACCTCCGGACAACCAAAGGGAAGTTGTAAGTGCTTCCGCGTCATCTGCCTCAGGAAGGAGGATGAACCTTGTGCCCGCAGGCAGCCCGTTGAAGGCCCTGACCGTGGCCCCAACCATTGTCGCGGAGCCGGAGACGGCCAGCGTATTCGTGGACTCCACAGCGCTGCTGAGTGTGACCGTCACAGGAACTGAGCCACTCTCATACCAATGGAGACATGAAGGGATGGACATCGCTGCCGGGACGAACAGGACGCTGGCGTTGACCAATGTGCAGACCCACCAAGCCGGCCGTTACACGGTGGTCATCACCAACGCCTTTGGGAGTGTGACCAGCAGCGTGGCGGCCATCACGGTGAGGGTTCCGGGATCGTTGGCGGAGGATGTTCAAAGCGTGACGCTGTTTCGGTCGGGTCGTTTCTATCAGTCGGACGCCGGGCCGCCCAACGCCGGGCCGCCAGAGCTCCCTCACATCTTAAGGAGATTCTCGTTTGCCGCGTTTGTGAAGGAGCGGACGCCCACATCCCTTGTTGCTGCGAAGCTAATGCTGCCGGGGGGGGGCGGCTTGGATTTCCTCAACTCGGGCACAAATCGTTTTGCCGTCGGCAACGCACCCACCGAGGGGGAATTGAAAGCGATGGCTCCGGATGGGACATACGAGTTTCAACTGCAGACTGCCTCCAATTCTATCCGCAGCGTGCAGTTGTCCCTGGCTGGTGATGTTCCTGGGTCTGCCGCGCATCTGCTGAATTGGGCGGAAGCGCAGGCCATCATTTCCAATGCCCCGTTCACCCTGCAATGGAGCGGCTTCGTGGGTGCCACGTCGAATGACTACGTTGCCGTGGAGATTTCCGGGTTTGATACATATTTTCACTCCGGCCAGCCGGGCGAACCAGGCGCACTGGCGGGCGATAGCACGCAGTTGACGATTCCTGCCGGAGTGATGCGGGCAGGAACCTCTCTCCAGCTCTCCATCACTTTCATCAGAACCGTGGCCTTCGATACGAACTCGTTTCCGGGGGTAATCCTGCACAGCAGTGTGCGGAGGGAGACTGTAACCCAGCTTAGAACTTTGGTAGCCGCGTCGCCGACGTTTGCAGCCTTGCCCCAAAGCCAAACGGCTCGTGGAGGAAGCAATGTCACCTTTTCGGTGACGGCCTCCAGCGAGACGCCCGTCACCTACGAGTGGTTTAAGAACGCGGAGCGAATACCGGGAGCAACCAATGCCTTGCTCACGCTAACCGATGTGCGACGGATAGATCGGGGAACTTACACAGCGGTAGTGTCCAACGCGTTCGGAAGTGTGCAGTCAGTCGGCGCGGAGTTGCAGGTGCTGGTGCCACAGCAGATGCACCAACCTGAATGGCTGGCTGAGGGCCGCCTCCGCCTGCATTTTGGAGATAACGACGGCGGACGATTGAACATGGAGGACATGCCCAATTTTGCGGTTCAGGCGAGTGCAAACTTGGCGGACTGGCAGACGTTGCCCGACGCATTGGTCCTGACGAACGGTCTGTTACGCGTGGAGACTTCCGTCAGCTCAAGTCCGGGCTGGCGTTTTTACCGGGTCATTGAGAATCGGCCTTCATCGGTGGGCGGTGGCTCTGGCGGTGCGACCATTAGCGTCGGATTTCCAGTTGCGCCCCAATAGTTCAACTCGAGAAAGAGGCTGCTTTACGGCGTTCCACCGGTGGGAGCGGACATCAGAAGAAGACACACTCTTTTGGTTGTCGGCCTTCATCCACGTGGGGAACGCGCTCCGGCGCGCCATCTTCGGAGACTTAGTGGCAATCAACTCCCTAAGCCGGGAGGAGATGGGATGCGTGCTCAACACTTTGTAGAATGCCAGCCGGTGGCGTTCGTCAGTTGACGGCACCAGTCAATCACCCAGCACCCGTTCCAAATGAGATTCGCCTCCTTCTTCAGTGCCCTCGCCCTTGCCTCGGCGGCCTTTGCCCCGGCTCAGGAAGCGCCCAAACCCATCCGCCTGATCGCGGAGGCGGAGGACTTCAAGGTGGAGAAGGGGCCGTGGCAGGTGGTGCCGTATCGCGAGAATTACTACGCCTCGACCTTTGCCATCTCCTTCCTCTCACGCCTCGGTTGCCTGGGCGCGCCGGAGCAGCTCGCGGCGGGCCAGCAAGCCATCGCCACCCAGGTCATCGAGGTGCCGCGTGCGGGGGAGTTTCAGGTGCTCGCGCGCTACGAGCAGCCGCACAACTTCTCAGTCGAGTTCACCATCGAGGTGGTGCAGGGCGGCAAGACGGTTTATCGCGGGGACTTCGGCCGGCTGGCGGACCCGAAAATCTGGGCGCTCAACGGCCATCAGCGGGTGCCGATGGAGCGCTACTGGTGGGGCGGCACGGACAATATCGTGTGGCAGCAATCCGG
>Ga0255204_1000155_pt1 | contig 22889 bp, 19 predicted proteins | sample Miss_Colum_RepC__2_FD_188418 | JGI IMG/M metagenome (GOLD analysis project Ga0255204, IMG submission 188418) | Freshwater microbial communities from Mississippi River, Louisiana, United States - Miss_Colum_RepC_8h | ecosystem: Environmental > Aquatic > Freshwater > River | place: USA: Louisiana... | reverse complement strand
GCCTGGAGCAATTGCCCAAGGATCTGGCCGTTTTCCGGGAGCTCATCAAGCCGCTGCAAGTTCCCTTCTATCCCACGATGGGAAACCACGAGGACGTCCAGCGGGAAGGCGACCCAGTCTATGAAAAGGCCTATCGCGACGTGTTTGGCGACCAGCGGGTGAGCTACACGTTCGAGGCCGGCGGGGTGCGGTTCATCATGCTCAACAACAGCGGGGCAACCGGGGCCAGCCCGGAAATCATCCGGAAGCGGAACGCCTGGCTGCGCGATGTGCTCAAGACTCATCCCGGTGATCCCAAGATTCTCGGCTGCCACATTCCGATTGTTCCGGTTCGTGACGAGCCGGTGCTGGCCAGAAGTTTTGGCTTCCGGTCCTACATCGCCCACGATCCCGAGCTGCTGGCGCTCGTGGACGAGCACGCGGATTCGATCATCGCGGTGTTGTCCGGTCATCTGCATCTCACCGGGCAGGTCGAGCGCAAGGGCGTGCGCCACATCTCGATCTGCGGCACCGCCTCCTACCCCAGTGATTTCGCCCGCTATCAGGTCTTTGATGACCGCATCGTGATGCAGGTCAGCCAGTTGCCCCGTGCCCTCGCCGAAACCACCACCTCCCTGCATGGCCAGCCGCGGCACAAAACGGATTTCACCGATGCCGCCCATGAGAACGCGGAGCTCTACAAAGCAGGCCGCAGCGAGGAACGCAGCCTGACCATCTGGCGCAAGCGGGCCAAGTAGGACGGTCGATGGCGTGAAACATCGGCAAGCTTGCCGCCCGGCCCGGTCGTTGCATACGTTCGCCCGTCATGGGCAAGCACGACTCTGCAACAACGATCTGGTTCACTTTGAAATCACGACTGTTCCTCGCGGTCTTGGTGGTGCTGCGTCTGGTTCTGCCGGCCGCCAATGCCGCAGAGGGCAGCACCTATGATCTGGTGGTTTATGGCGGGACAGCGGCGGGAGTGGTGGCCGCAGTGCAGGCCAAACGCATGGGAAAGTCCGTGGTGGTGATCGAGCCTTCTCAACGGATCGGCGGACTGACCACCGGCGGACTGGGACAAACGGACATCGGCAACAAGGCGGCGATCGGCGGGATTGCGCGCGAGTTTTACCGCGGCATCAAGCTGCACTACGATCAGCCATCCGCCTGGAAGTGGCAGCGGCGGGAGGAGTATCGCGACGGCGGCCAGACCCGGACTGACACCGGCGAGGACACCCGCTGGACGTTTGAGCCCAGCGCAGCGCTCCGGGTGCTCAACGACTGGGTGACCACCAACCGGATCGAGGTGGCTTACCGCCAGCGTCTGGATCGGACAACTGGGGTCGTCCTGAGCCCCACCACGCCACCGCGCATCGAGTCCATCCGCATCGAATCGGGAAAAGTCTTCCGGGGCCGCATGTTCATTGACGCCACCTACGAGGGCGATTTGATGGCCGCCGCGAAGGTGAGCTACACCGTGGGCCGCGAGGCCAACGCGCAATACGGCGAAACGCTCAACGGCGTCCAGCCCGGGCAGGCGCGGTTTCATCAGCTCGTGAAAGGGGTCAGTCCCTACGTGAAGCCGGGCGATCCAGCCAGCGGACTGCTGCCCCACATTGATCCGCAGGGTCCGGGAGTGGAGGGCGCTGGGGATCGACGCATCCAGGCTTACTGCTTCCGCATGTGTCTCACGGATCATCCCGACAACCGCATTCCATTCCATCGACCGGCCGGCTATCAGGACAGTTGGTATGAGCTGCTCCTGCGCAATTACGAGGCCGGGGAGAAGGCCCCGCCGTGGATCAACTCCTCGATGCCCAACCGCAAGACCGACACCAACAACCGCCTCGGCTGCTCCACCGACTTCATCGGGCAGAACTACGCCTACCCGGAAGCCAGCTATGCGGAGCGGGAAAAGATCATCGCCCAGCACCGTCTCTACCAGCAGGGGCTGATGTGGACGCTCGCCAATCATCCCCGCATCCCCGAGTCGGTCCGCCGCGAGGTGGCCCGCTGGGGCATGTGCAAGGACGAGTTCACCGAGGGCCAGGGCTGGCAGGAGCAACTTTACATCCGCGAAGCCCGCCGGCTGGTGGGCGATCTGGTGATGACCCAGCACCACTGCCAGGGGCGCGAGATTGCGCCGGACCCGGTCGGGCTGGCGGCCTACACCATGGATTCGCACCACACCCAGCGCTACATCGACGCGCAGGGGCATGTGCGCAACGAAGGCGATGTTGAGGTCGGCGGGTTCTCCCCCTACGCCATCGGCTACCGCGCCATCGTGCCGAAGGCGCAGGAATGCGGCAACCTGCTCGTGCCGGTCTGCCTCGCGGCGTCGCACATCGCCTACGGCAGCATCCGCATGGAGCCGGTGTTCATGGTGCTGGCCCAGTCGGCCGCCACGGCGGCGGCGCACGCCATCGACGAACAACTCCCCGTGCAACGTATCGCCCAGCCGCGCTTCCGTGCCCGGCTGGAGGCGGACCATCAAGTGCTCATCTGGACCAAGCGAAAATGAACCATCACCCCCATCACCCCTCTCATGGCTAAACCCCTCAAACTCCAACAAGGCCAGATCTGGCAGCTCGGCGACCAGTTCATCCGCATCGTGCGACTGGAACGCCTCGCGGTGGAATACAAGCTCACGACCGGGGCTGTCATCAAAGCCGGGCCCAACCTTAAGGCCACCAAGAAGGAATTCTGCCGGTTGATAAAGACCGCCGTCCTCCAGTCCGCAGCTTCCGCTCCCAAACCCGGGGCGGTCCGGCCGCAATGACCCGCCGCCGGGGATCTCTTCCGGCAGCGGTCAGATTTTGGGCTTCGTCGCGCTGCGGTTGGTCCACGAAAACAGTCCTTGGGGCCGCGCGAGCATCAGCACGATGACCAGCAGCGAGTAGATGATCATCCGCGTGTCGGCAATCCACTTGAGATTGTTGAACGGCGCGGAGAAAGGCAGCGCGACCGGCGCGCTGGCCAGCATCCGCAGCGCCTCGGGCAGCAGGGTCAACAGCACCGCAGCGATGATGACGCCCACGGTGTTGCCCATGCCGCCGAGGATGACCATCACCACGATCTCGATGGAGCGCATGAAGTCGAAGCCCGTCGGCGCGATGGTGAGAATCGAGTGGCCATACAGCCCGCCTGCCACGCCCGCGAAGAACGCGCCCACCACAAACGCGGTAATCTTGTAGCGCGTGGTGTTGATGCCCATTGCCTCGGCGGCAATCTCGTCGTCATGCACGGCGAGGAAGCCGCGTCCGTAAGTCGAGTTCACCATGCTGACGACGACATAGACCGTCAGCGCGGCGAAGGCATAGACCCAGAACAAGTTCGTGTAGGCGGGAATGCCGTTCAGCCCCAGCGCGCCGCCGAGCGAGTCCACGTTGCGGAAGAGCACGCGAATGATTTCCCCGAAGCCGAGCGTGACGATGGCGAGGTAATCGCCCTTGAGCCGGAGCGACGGAGCCCCGACCAGCACGCCGGCCAACGCGGCGGCCAGACCGCCGCCCACGAGCGCGAGGGGGAACAACGCGTGAACGCCTGCGCCTTGCGTGAGGGCGGGCGCAAACTTCGGCGCGCCAAACATGGTGATGGCCGCCGCCGTGTAAGCACCCACCGCCATGAAGCCCGCGTGTCCGAGCGAGAACTGCCCGGTGTAGCCATTGATGAGGTTCAGGCTGACGGCCAGGATGACGTTGATGCCGATGTTCGAGATGATGAGGGCGAAGTAGGGGTCGAGCCGGGCAGAAAGGGCGGAGACCAAGCCCGCCACTGCGATGGCGGAGATGAGGACGATTTGGGAACGGGGAATCATCTCGGAATTGCCGATTGCCGATTGCCGATTGCCGATTGGCAAAGAGCCTCACGTGCGGCACGCACCGTGGCCTCATTCGCAATTCGCAATTCGCAATTCGACATGGGTCAAACTTTCTCCACCTGCATCTTGCCCAGCAGGCCCGCCGGGCGGAACAGCAGGATTCCAATCAGGATGGCGAAGGCAATTGCGTCGGTGAAGGTGCTGAAGCGGCTGCCGTTGACGAAGGTCTCGACCACGCCGAGCAGCAGGCCGCCCAGCGCCGCGCCGGGGATGTTACCAATGCCGCCGAGCACCGCCGCGACGAACGCCTTCAGCCCCGGCAGCACGCCCATGAGCGGGTCAATGGCCTGGTAGTTCAGCGAGTAGAGGATGCCGCCCGCCGCCGCCAGCGCCGAGCCGAGCGCAAAGGTGAAGGAGATGATGTGGTCGTTGTTGATGCCTACCAACGCGGCGGCCTGCTGGTTGAACGAGACGGCGCGCATCGCGGTGCCGACCTTGGTCCGCAGCACGATGTATTGGAGCGCGCCCAGCAGCGCGAGCGCGACGACGAGGACGACGAGTTGGTTCGAGCCGATGACGAGGCCCGCGACGTTGAACGTGTGGACGGGGAAGAGCGTGGGGAAGGCCTTCGGTGCCGCGCCAAAGATGAACTGCCCGAGGTTCTCCAGCAGCAGCGAAACGCCGATGGCCGTGATGAGGACGGTGAGCTTGGAGCGGTTGCGCAGTGGGCGGTAGGCGAGGCGCTCAATGGTCACGCCGAGCACCGCGCACACGACCATTGCGCCAGACAGCGCCAGGAATCCCGTAGCAAACGACTCCCGTGCCATGCCACGCCCGATGTAAAACCCGGCGAACGACCCGACCATGAAGACATCACTGTGCGCGAAGTTGATGAAGCGCAGCACGCCATAAACCATCGTGTAGCCCAGCGCGATCAGCGCGTAAATCGCGCCGAGCGACAGGCCGTTGATGAGCTGCTGAAGGAACTCGGTCAGGGAAGTTGAGAGTTGAAAGTTGAGAGTTGAGAGGGCGGCAGTCGGATGCGCTACTGTTCCAGCAAGCTACGTCGGAGGCCGCTTAACATCCGGCTTTGCTCTTCGGCAGCGGTGTAGAGGCGGGCGAAATCTGCCTTGGAGAGGAAACCTTGCCGCTTGGAAATTACTGACTGGGAAACGACCTCGAAGAGGGAGCCAGCCGGTGGCAAGCTCGACGAAGCGAGCATAATCACCGCGCGATGACCGGGAGGTTCCTTCTGCAATGTTTGAGGAGATGGACACTGCGGCTCGGCGCATTTGGTTGGTCAGACCGAACCGTTCGTCGCTCGGAAAAGCCTTGGTCACCGAATAGACGGCATCGGCGAGCTCAATCGCCTTGTGCCACACGTCGAGTTTCTCAAAGTTGAACATAAGCACGGACCTTTCTCTCAACCCTCAACTTTCAACTCTCAACGCCACTTCACGGATTCACCGTCTCCTTATACACAAACTTCCCGTCCTTCACCTCGATGATGACGGCGGGCTTGGTGGCGTTGCGTTTCGCGTCGAGCGTGGTCTTGCCGGTGACGCCGACGAAGTCCTTCGTGGCGGCCAGGGCGTCGCGGAGCTTCTGGCCGTCGGTGCCGCCGGCGCGCTTGATGGCGTCGGCGAGGACGAGCGCGGAATCGTAGCCGAGCGCGGCCATGGCGTCGGGGACTTCGTTGTTCCACCGGGCTTTGAACTTCTTCACGAAGGTCGCGACCATCTCGGCCTTGTCCTCGGGTGAGTAGTGCGTGGAGTAAAACGTGCCGTCCATTGCCTTGCCGCCGATGGTGAGCAGCTCCGGCGCTTCCCAGCCGTCGCCGCCGAAGATGGGCAGATTGATGCCGAGCTGCCGGGCCTGTTGCGTGATAAGGCCAGCCTCGGTGTAGTAGCACGGCGCGAAAATGGCCTCGGGGTTGGCAGCCTTGATGGCGGTGAGCTGGGCCTTGAAGTCCTTGTCGCCGCTGCTGAACTTCTGCTCCACCGCGATCTTGCCACCGTCCGCGACGAACTTCTCCTTGAAGAACGTGGCGAGGCCGACGCTGTAGGGCGCGGCGGCGTCCGTGAGCACGGCGACGTTTTTGGCCTTGAGGGTGTTTTTGGCGAAGAGCGCCATCACCGTGCCTTGGAACGGGTCAATGAAACAGACCCGGAATACGAAGTCGCCGACCTCGGTGACCTTCGGGTTCGTCGAGCTGGGCGAGATCATCGGCACCTTGGCGTTCTGACAAATCGGCGCGGCTTCGAGCGAGCGGCCTGACGCGACCTCGCCGAGGATGGCGATGCACTTGTCGCGCGAGACGAGCTTGCGCACGACGCTGGCGGACTCGCCCTGCTTGGACTGCGTGTCCTCGGTGATGAGCTCAAACTTCCGGCCCAGCACGCCACCGGCGGCGTTGAGCTCCTCTACGGCGAGCAGCGTGCCCTTGTGTGACGACTGGCCGAAAGTGGCTTCCTTGCCCGTGAGGGACGCGAACTCGCCGACTTTGATGCTCGCGCCCGCCGCTGCCTTGGGGTCGCCACCGGCACCTGGGGCGGGCTGGTCTTCCTTTTTGCAAGCGGTGAGGCAGGAGCCGGTGGAAACCGCGATGGCCGCCAAGGCGTGGCGACGCGTGAGGGGAGCGTTCATAGTGCGCAATTGGATAAGCCGACCAGCGGCCGGTTTTGGCCCGGAGGCTAGGCAAGCAACCCGGTGGATTCAATCATCAATCACCTTGGCATCCACCGAGGGGCGTAACCTGACACACGTCCCACGGCAGATGAATCCCCCTCGCCCTGCGATGCAGGAGCGGAGAGCGGGGAGCGGGCTGGGGAGAGAACCAACGCCCCGCCAACGGCCGCGCTTTCGGCCCCTTAACCCGGAAGGGCAGGAAAACTAGGGGCAGAAAGATTTCTCAGCCCATTTTCCTGCCCCAAATCTTCCTGTCCCAATTCCCGTCCAGGGCGCGGGGAGCCTGGGCCATCCGGTGGTAACGCCCCGCCTCTCCCGGGCCCGCTCCACCATCCGAGGGAGGAGCGGGAGCAGACTTCCTCGTTCGGATGGTGCGGGTGGCGCAGCCGTCAACCCGCCGTCTGCCAGTGCCTACTTCCCGGCTTTCTTCAACACCTCGGCAAGGCTCACCTCAGCCCCACCGCGCCGCTTGCTCTCATCCGCCGCCTCCATGAAAGCGAACAACTCGATGGTCTCCTCGGGCGATACGGGCACCACGCCCGTTTGAAAGGCCTTGATCGCCTCCGCCACGAGCGGCGCATAACCATCGGAGGCTCCGATGGCCGCCTCGCCCTTGTCCCCCTTGGCCACGCCGGTGTAGCCCTTGGCTTCGCGGAAAATGCCGGTGCGCCCGCCTTTCCACTTGCCGATCACTTCAATCTTTCCATCCGCCGTGGTGCCGCGCTTCACCGTCTCGCAGCCCGTGCCCATCACGGTGAACAGGCTCTCACAGCCATGAACGCCATACCAAAACAGGTCGGGGTGTGACGGTTCCAAGCTGGCGGGACTCGTGGCTTCGGCGTAGTTCACTTTGCCGACCGAGCCGCCGCGCACGGCTTGCGCGGCCTTGCCGTAACGGAGCGAAGAGGAACTCCACACGGGGACTTTGGCCTCCTTCGCCAGGCGGAAGATTTCGAGCACGTCCTTCAGCGAACCAGCCATGGGCTTGTCAATGAACAGCGGCTTGCGAGCCTTGATGACGGGCATGGCCTGCGCGAGATGCGGCCGCCCGTCCACGCTCTCGATGAACACCGCGTCCACATGCTTCACCATCTCCTCGATGGAGTCGTAGATCTTCACGCCGTGTTTCTCGACGAGGGTCTTGGTGAAGCCCTCCACGCGATCTCGGCTGGAGGCGATGTCCGGGCTGCCGCCCTTGAACGCGGCGACCACTTTGGCCCCGGGCACATGGGCCTTGTTCTGCGGGTTGTTGAGAATGTCCGTGAAGGCCGGCACGTGCGAGGTGTCCAGCCCGATCATGCCGATGCGCAAGTCGGCGGCGGCAAGGGGTTGGGCGAGGGCGGCGAGCAGGGCAACGGCGGCGAGGATGGATTTCATGAGCATGAATGTCTGGTGACGGCAGGCTTCGACCACGGGTTCTCCTGCGGTATTCGCAGCCCTATCGGCGGCGGACGAATGCGCCGGACTGCCATTCCTTCTCCACCTCGGTCGCGACGAGTTGCATGCCGGCCTGCTGATAGGCGCGCTTCACCCGGGCAAACTGCGCCTCCAAGATGCCCGCCAGCACCAGCACGCCGTCGGGCCGCAGCCGGTTCAGGATGCGGTCGCGCTCCGCGATGAGGAGGTCGTAAATCAGGTTCGCGCAGACGACGTGATACTGCGTCGCGCTGGCGGTCGGCAGCTTGGTGAGATCGTGGCGCACGGGTTTTACGAGGTGGGCGACGCCGTTGTGCGCCGCGTTCTCCTTGGCCACGCGGACGGACTCGGGATCGAAGTCAAAGCAGCGCACCGGCGCGTAACCCAGCTTCGCGGCGGCGATGGCGAGGATTCCGGAGCCGGTCCCGATGTCGAGGAATGACAACGGGGGGGCAGGATTAGGATCAGGATTACGAGCACGAGCCGGGGCGCGCGTTTCCCCTCGTGCTCCTGATCTTGATCCTAATCCTGCTCCCACTTTCACCGCCACGAGTTGCTTCAAGCAAAACCCCGTCGTTGCGTGATGCCCCGTGCCGAAGCTCAGGCCGGGGTCGAGCACCACGATGGCCTGGCCCTTGCGCGGTTTCTGCTTCACCCAGCTCGGCTTGATGAGCAGCGCGTCGCCAATGGCCAGCGGCTTGAAATGCCGTTTCCACGACTCGGCCCAATCCTCGCGGCGCACTTTCGCGGTGGTGATTTCGCCCGCACCCACGGCGAGACCGCACTCGGTCAGCAGCGCAAGGCCCGCCCGCAATTCCGCCCGTGCAGCGGCGTTCCACTGCGCGGGCTTTTCGAGGTAGGTCGAAACGGTCGTCTCGCCCGTCTCGGCGTCCGTGTAGGTCGAAGGCGTCTGCCCGAGCGCGCGCAGGAGCAGCTCGGCAACGGCTTCCTCGGCTTCGGGCGTGGTGGCGATGGAGATGCGGGTGAGCGGGGTGGTTGTCATGCGTTCAGGGCAGCCGAGCGTTTGTGCCGGCGACTTGCAGTCGCCGCGTGGCACCAGGGTCATCAGCATGGGCGGCGACTGCAAGTCGCCGGCACGGGCGCTCATCGCACATCCCGCCACGGGGTAAAGTTCAGCAGCTCGACTTCGCTGCGATGCGGGCGCTGCTCGACGATGGTGACGCTCGCATACTCGATGTCGAAGTGCGCGAGCTTGGGCAGCGGCAGTTCGAGCAGCAGGGAGAGCAACATGCGGATGACGCCGCCATGGCAGACAATGGCGACGGTCTGGCCCGGGCAGTCGCGGAGGATTTGTTTCAGGCAAGGCTCGATGCGGCCGCGATACTGCGGGCCGGTCTCTGCGCCGGGCACTTGCCCAGCCTCCAGTTTCTCCAGCCAGTCAAACGCGCTGACGCCGAAGCGCTCGTGAACCTGCTGCCAGCTCAGGCCGGTCCAATCGCCGAAATCCACCTCGCGCAGGCCCGCGAGCGTGGTGGCGGTCATTCCTTTTTGCGCGGCCAGCGGCGCGAGCGTCTGCTGGGCGCGCTTCATCGGGCTCACGTAAATGGCGTTGAAGTGCGTGGCGGCGAGGTAGTCCGCCATGGCTTTCGCCTGCTCGTGTCCGCGCGGCGAGAGATCCATGTCGATGCGCCCGCCAAAGATGCGGTGGTAACGCGTCTCGACTTCGCCGTGGCGCAGGAGGAAGAGGCGGGTGGGAGCGGAAGGAGAACTCATGGGAATTTCGAGTGGCGAATTATGAATGTCGAATGGCGTCAGGGGGCGATTCGCCATTCGGAATCCGCCGTTCGCCATTACTTCACCGCCGCTTCCTGCAACGCCAGCAGTTCGCGAATGCCCACGCGCCCGAGCGTCAGCATGGCGGCAAGCTGGTCGTCACTGAAGGTGCTTTCCTCGCCGGTGCCTTGCAGCTCGATGAACTCGCCGGAGCCGGTCATCACGAGGTTCATGTCCACCTGCGCGGCGGCGTCCTCGGTGTAGCAGAGGTCCAGCAGCGGGATGCCGTTGACAATGCCCACGCTGACGGCGGCGACCTTGTTGGCGATGGGGTCGGCGGTGAGTTTGCCTTCCGCTGTAAGTTTCTTCAGCGCCAGCCGCAGCGCGACGAACGCGCCGGTGATGGCGGCCGTGCGCGTGCCGCCGTCGGCCTGCAACACATCGCAGTCCACGCAGATCGTGCGCGCGCCGAGCTTTTCGAGGTCGAGCGCGGAACGCATCGCGCGGCCGATGAGCCGCTGAATCTCGACGGAGCGGCCGTCCACCTTGCCCTTGCTGCTGTCGCGCTGCTTCCGCGTGAGCGTGGAGTAGGGGAGCATGGAATACTCCGCCGTGATCCAACCGCCGGTCACACCCTGCTCCTTCATCCAGCGCGGCACGGACTCCTCAATGGTCACGCCGCAGATGACGCGCGTGCTGCCCCACTCGATGAGCGTGGAGCCGGACGCGTGCGGCGCGATGTGGTTTTGGAAGCGGACGGGGCGGAGCTGGTCGGCCCGGCGCCCGGCAGCGCGGAGGAAGGTGATGCTGGAAGATTCGGCCATAAGGGCGGCGATGGTAGGAACCGCGCGAAAGCTGGGCAATGTGAATGTCTGCGTCACTTGCATGCTTGGGCGTTCAGGTTTCTCTCATTAGCACCCGGCTTCAGCCGGGTGAGAGCGGCGTGCGATGGGAAAGCCGTTTCAACGGCTTTCCTGGAACGAAGTGTGTCCAAGCAAACCGTTGAAACGGTTTGCCGCCTGTCGCCGCACCACACCCGGCTGAAGTCGGGTGCTAATGAGATGCGGCCCAGCGGCTGGTCTGGTGGGGTTCCCGACTTTGGACTTTGGACTTTTGGACCTTGGACTTTAGACTTCCCCGCATGGACAAAGAGCAAGTCGCCGCCGTGCTCACCGAGATTGGCACGCTGCTGGAACTCAAGGGCGAGAACCCCTTCAAGACCCGCGCCTACCACAACGCCGCCCGCACGCTCGAAGGTCTCGCCGAGCCGCTGGAGAAGGTCGTCGCCGAGGGCCGCCTCGGCGAAATCAAAGGCTTCGGTGACGCGCTCGTGGACAAGATCACCAAGCTCGTCACCACGGGGAAGCTGCCTTACTACGACGAACTGAAAGCCTCCGTCGCGCCTGGCCTCGTCGAGATGCTCGGCATCCCCAGCCTCGGGCCGAAGAAGGTCAAGAAGCTCCACGACGAACTCGGCGTGGACACCATCGAAGCCCTCGAAGCCGCGTGCAAAGCCGGCAAGGTCGCCGTCATCGAAGGCTTCGGCGAGAAGACACAGGCGAAGATTCTCGAAGGCATCGCGTTCAAGCGCCAGTTCGCCAGCAAGCACCATCTGCACAAGGCCCTCGCCGTCGCGCAGCCCATTCTCGAAAGCCTCCGCCAGCATCCCGACGTGACGCGGTGCAGCACCGCCGGCAGTTTGCGCCGCTGGAAGGAAACCATCGGCGACATTGATTTCCTCGTCTCTTCGAAGCACCCCGCCGAAGTCATCGAGTTCTTCGTCACGCAGCCGGGCGTGCTCAGCGTCAGCGCCAAGGGCGACACCAAGGCCAGCGTGATTGTCGAGGGCGGCATTCAAGCCGACCTGCGCGTGGTGAGCGACGCCGAGTATCCCTTCGCGCTCGCCTACTTCACCGGCAGCAAGGAGCACAACATCGTCATGCGCCAGCGGGCCATCGCGCGCGGCCTGCGCCTCAACGAATACGGCCTCTTCCGCTCCAAGGAGGAAACCCGCGACCCCGCGCTCCGCCTGCCGTGCCACACCGAGGAGGACATCTTCCGCGAACTCGACCTCGCCTACGTCGAGCCGGAGCTGCGCGAAGACCACGGCGAGTTCGCCGCCGCTGAGGCCGGCAAGCTCCCGCGCCTGCTCGAATGGACCGACCTCCGCGGCTCGCTGCACAACCACTCCCACTGGAGCGACGGCCACGAGACGCTGGAGCAAATCGCCGAACACGCGGAGGAACTCGGCTTGAGCTACTGGGCCATCACCGACCACTCACGCGCGAGCTTCCAAGCGAACGGCCTTTCCCCCGAGCGCCTCCGCGACCAGCTCAAAGCCATCGCGGAAGTGAACAAGAAACTCGCCGACGACGGCACCGACTTCCGCCTGCTCACCGGCACCGAGGTGGACATCCTCAAGGAGAAGCTCGACTTCGCCGATGACCTGCTCGCCGAGCTGGACGTGGTCGTGGCCAGCCTGCACGTCGCGGGCAGCGACGAGGCGGACAACACCAAGCGCCTCATCCGTGCGGCGGAGAACCCGCACGTCCACATGCTCGGCCACCTCACCGGCCGCCTGCTGCTGGAGCGCAACCCGTATCCCGTGAACCAGCAGGCTGTCATCGACGCGTGCGCCGCGACCGGCACCTGGATTGAGCTGAACGCCAGCCCGTGGCGCTTCGACCTCGACTGGCGGCTCTGGCACTACGCGCGGAGCAAGGGCGTGAAGTGCGTCATCAACTGCGACGCCCACCGCCTCGACCACTTCGGCTACCTCCGCCTCGGCGCCGGCGTCGCGCGCAAAGGCTGGCTGACGAAGGCCGACGTGGTGAACACACTCTCACTGGCGGAGCTGAGGAAGGCGCTGAAGGGGAAGCGGGTTTAACGCAAAGGCCAGCCCCGTTCGCCGCGCCATCAGGTTGACGTTTCAATCTGTAGAATCAGCTCTGACAAGAACTGGCCCACGTTCTCCGACGGAATCTCTCCGAAATAGGTGACGCACTCACCGAACCCCTCCTCGTCTGGATTGAATCTCAGCTCATGCTTCGCGGAATACCCAAGCTCCCCGCCGGTTCGGACAAATCGGAGTCGGAAAACGGAATCCTCAGCTTTTGAGAATATGAACGCGCTGCCGGTGCGGAGCCGCTCAAGCGTGCGGAGTTGCTCAGCGAACGTGAGCAGATCGCGATATTCGTGATGATACGATACGCTCTTTACGGAGAGCACATCGTCCTCGTAGGAAAACGCGACCTCCCGGCCATCCTCGCAGTTAGGACATGGCGCGCTCAACCCACTAACGCTGAACCTTACCATTTGTGCCAACAGTTTAGTGAACCGCAATTCATGCGGTTCTATTTGCTTCGTTTAGCCTAGTCGAGCACCCGTTTCGCATCCCCTGTCGTCTCTCATGGCTAAAGGCCGTGTGCGAGCGCGTTATGGAGTGCGGTGACTCGTCACCGCTTTCCACAGGCGACTCGTCGCCGTCGAGGTCGGACGCGCGTTCTTTCGCCCCGGCCGCCCCGGCTCGCGCCAGCCGGAAGCCACCGGCAAATCCCAAATCCCTGTCCTCTCCACGGCGACCAGTCACCTCGCGAAAGCGGCGAGAACTCGCCGCGCGCGTCGTGCTCTGGCTCGCAAGCTCGTTGCTCCCGGTCGCAGAGACGTGCTGCTGAAAGAGCCTGTGGTGGCGATGCAGGTGGTTGAGCCGGGCGAGAGCTGGCCGGCCGACTATCAGGCTGGCCCCAATGCGCGGTTCGTCAGCCTGCCGTTGAAACAGGATGGCTCGCCGCTGAAACTGGTTGAGGCGGCGACAGCCCATCCGCTGCTCCAACAGCCCGCCGGTTCGATGTGGGTGATGGGCGGTCGCAACAGTGAGGTTGATTGCGAACCCCCGCTGACTGTTAACCACCGGGATGTGGTTGGCGTCGAGCAGCGGGAACACCGGTTGCTCGTAACCCTCCGCAACCATCAAGTCACCCACCTGTTGGTTGGTCTGGCTGACCGGGCTACTGCCATCGGGCTCAAAACCGACTTGGAGGCCGGCCGGGTCCGGTTGTTGCGCTACGGCGGGTTGGTCAACGAGCTGGTGGTGTTCCCGCGTCCGCACCCACAAGCCGAAAGCTGTAAGGGCTACGGTTGCCTGCAGGTCAGCGCTGAGGATGGTGGACTCACCAGCCGGTTGCAGGAATGCCGTATGTTTGCCGACCCGCAGGAGGTCGCGGCCGAACTGACCAGGCGTTGGCACGGCTAAACCACAACCGCCCGGTTCGAGGTCCAACCCCTCGGATCGGGCTCTTAATCCAACAATTTCAACCCTCAAGCCTTCACCCACCACGATGAAACCAGCCACCCAATTACCGAGCATACAAGTCGAACCAGCCGTGAATCCCTGGGAGGCTCCGCTGTTCGGCTCTTCTCAAGAGATCAGCCCAGCTTTGCCAGTCCCACCGACGACAACATCCGCACCAGCACCGGAGTCTCGATTAACTCAACCGGCATCCCAGGCTGAAGTTCCTTCCCCGTGCCCCCAAGCACAGCCGGCAACACCCGCAGCCAACACTCCGCCAGATCGTAGAAACGGAAATGAACACTCGCTCTCACGCGCTGTCGCTGACGAGCATGGGCTGGCAGTAGCGGTGGTGATGAAGTATTTCGCACACTGCTGTTCAAGCAAGCGGGCCACTGAGCGTGAAGGCCGTCGCTGGTTCCGGGTGAACCTGGATCACATGGCCGAAAAGATGCCCTACCTGAGCCGTTCATGCCTCGCGGATACGTTGAAGAAACTGAGCACCGGTGAAGATGCTCCATTGCTGATTCATCAGGAAAACAGGCGAGGTTACGACCGCACCTGCAACTACGCCTTCACCAATCCGCAGTTTATGGCCCAAACCCGCACCCAGCTTCGCTACTTCGATCCACAGGAAGCGGTTGACTACGGTTTGCCGGCCGCCCTGATCCTCCACAACCTCCGCTACTGGCAAAGCGGCAAGCCCGATGCAGAGAGCTGGCGCACCGTTCAGCCCGGCGAGATGGCCAAACTACTGCCGCTGAGCCCTCGGCAGGTCAGGGATGCGCTGAAGAAGCTGGTTGCGGACGGGGTGTTGGAGCCGAGGCTGGAACCGGGATGCACCAGTCGCCAGCAATACCGGCTGGCGGCTGCCCATCGCAAGCCTCCAGCTCCCGCACAACCAGCCAACGAGCCGGAAGTGACAATTCCGGACGAGGCGGTGACAAATCTGGACGGCCCGATGACAAATCCGGATATGGGGGTGCCCAATCCGGATATGGGGGTGCCCAATCCGGATATGGGAGTGACGAAAGTGGACGACACCGTGACAAATCTGGACGCGACCCTGACAAATCCGGACAACTATTATAGTTATCAGCTTTCTTTAGCAGCTCCTTTAGCAGCCTTTCCTCAACAGCCAAAGAATTACCCAATGCGCTCGGCGGAGCCTCGCGCGGTGGGTGTTCCTTTGAATCTCTCTCTGGATGAAGCGGCTGATCGCTCCTTCGATGGTTCTCAGCAGTTGGAGGCTAGCGCCTGCCGGCACGCTGCTCATGCAGCCGTTCAGCCCGGTGCTGTGGACTGCGGCCAGCCATCAGCTTCCGAGCAGGGTGTTGCGACCTCACCCTGCCGGGTGGCAGTCGAATCGGTGTGCCCGCCGCCAAACGGGGTGCCTTCTGGCTGGCCTGCTGATTTTTCGACCCTGTGGCATGAGGTGCGCAAGGAGGTGCTTGGAAAGCTCGAGATCGAACCAAGCCGCATTTTCGATGAGCAGGTCTGCTGGCGAGTCATCAAGCCGCTGCTCGATCAGCAGCCCGTCGAACTACTGGATCGCTGGTATGCCTGCGCTTCATGGCAGGCGAATTACCTGGAAATGATCAAACAGGTGGAAGGCTTTCAACTGCCTTCGTTACCTCCATTACCGATGGGGTGGGATGACAGCTTCCTCCGCCGCGTAATGGTGGCCTATCTCACCAGCATCTTTTCCAGACAGGACGTTGTTGGCTTCCACCAATGCCGTGCTTCCTACGCCTTTCTCGTTGATTACGTCCTTGGTCGGCTGATGAAGCTGTGGAATGAACGCGCGGAAGCCATCGAGCACGCGCGAAGGGTGCAAGTTGAGGAAGAATACCGACAGCTCCAACAGCAACACCGAAGCAAGGATGCAGACAACGAGGACGACGCAAACCGTTCCGCCGCCGAGAAGGTGAAGATTCTCCAGAACGGCATTGTGGCCCGGAATCGCATCGGCTGGTTGACGAATCAGACCCACCACTTCGACAACATGCTTGGCAGCAACCACAACTCACTCAAACTGGCCCGCCAGTTCTTCGAGCTCAATCCGGAGTGGACCCCCGGCCATCTGCTCCAAGTGATGGATGCTTCAGCCTGTTACATTGCCGAGCATCCGTCGGTAGAAGAATTCGATCCGCGCTACGACTTCCGCAAGGGTGCCAATTTGACCTCGTTGCTGAAGGAGCTGAATGCGGTCCTGACGGCTGCGGAAATGTTCAGCCGTTTCCCTGCCTTCACCGAGCTGCCCGCTCAGGAGAGTGCCGGCTGATTGTTGCGCTCTACCGTGTCCACAGCAGCGATCAGCCTAACTGAGGTGAATTCTTCAGCGAGCGAGCGAAAGTTGAACAAAAGCCCAATCTTTCCTGATAATCCTGATATTCTGACCTTTCTAAAAATTTTGTAAGAGTAGTGTGTTTATGAATTATTTTCCCACCCCTCAGGTTATCAGGATATCAGGTTTGAGCCCTTCAGCCGCTGGTTCGCTCGTTTACTGGTTCACCGCCTCATCCATCACCCATCCGCTCGCTCAACCCCTTGACAGTGTGGTATAATAGCTGGTGGACGAGGAACCAGCGGAAGAGCGGCTGTTGAACGACAAGCCAGCCACTCAGCTGTTAAGCCGTCCAGTAACAACAGCAAGGAGCAACCATGAAGCACAGCACCAAAGTCAAAATCAGCGAAAAAGCCCACCGACAGGCTATTGAAGCGGTTAAAATCAGCTATCCTATACCAGTGAATGACAGGTATGCGGAATCTATAAACTTCTGTAAATGAACGATTTACAAAAACGAGCATTCCCGTTAAGAGAAAAAAACGGGAGATCCGACCCCCCCAACTTTTTCCCCAACCAACCCGATGCAATGACCTAACTGCTAACCAGCCGTAAACGTCAGCCGTAGCAGTCGTTGAACCCCACAAAGACCGGTTTGCGGTCCCGGCGGCAAATCGCTACTTTTTAGTCGCTACTGGCACTTCTGGCGAGCCCACCACCGCCGTCGTATCGGATGCAGACGGGGCAGCATGAGCAGGTATCGGGGCAGCTCTCAGATACCAGATCAGGCTTGCCGCCACGACGAGGGTCACTCCCCAAACAATCATCACTCCCTTCAGCCGACAGCTAACGTAAGCCTTCGTCTTCTCGATTGGCGTCACGGTCTTCTTGATTGCCTTGCCCTTACTCACAATCTGCACCTCGGTGCCAAATATCGTATCAAAATCTGACGCACTGAAGAACGCATCGTAGAGCTTTCTCAAGTCGCCGAATAGCTCCGAAGCCCGTTCCAACTCCTTGTTGGTGCTCCAATACGCGAAAACCGCATGCAGAGCTGAAAAGCCGATGAGTATCCAACCGAGCAACGCAACTTGTGGGGAAAAGGCTCCGGAGAAAGTCCGATCTTGGAGAGCTTTAATGAGCACGATCGACGTCACGAAAGTCACTACTCCATAGAGATTCTTCTCCAGATTTCCTGTCGCGGACTCCACTGCCTTTGTTGCCTTGGCGTCGAGTTCCAGAACGAAAGCCGCAACTTTTGCCCGAAGTTCCACGAACTCCTTCAGGTTGCGCTTCAAATACATTCCGAATCCGGCACGCACGGCGGCGACTACGCGTGAATCCTGTCCGAAGATGCTACTCTCCCAATAGAGTGACATGTAGTTCCTCACCAAACCAAGCTTGTCTGACAGCGGACCCGCGCCACTCCCGCGATAGCACCACTCAAACAGGTTTCGTAGCGCAATGTCAGGCTCTGCCGGAATGGCCAACCATGACAACGTCTCTTCACGCAGCACGTGACTCTTCACCCGCACAACAAAGCCATTCTCAACCGTGGTGGTCGAGTCGGCAAGCGACACTGCGCCTAAAAAGTTTTCGAGCCGGGCGAAGATTGCGGCAATTGCCGCGATGCCCTGGCCATCCTTCCAACGAAAGTCGTCGGGAAATAATCGCAGGGTGCTCCAGTCAGAAACAACCTGCTCCCGCCGTGCCACCCATAAATCCTCCCGTCTCTTCATGGCCTCGGCAGAAGCGGGTTGGAGTTCTCGAACTGGCAGGAACCGGAAGCAGCCCGTCGAGGAGCAAGACGTAAAAGAGGGATGAACAAACGAAACCTCCAAGCGCTGGCCCAAGAGCTGATTGAAGCTATTCAGCGCGGCGGGAACTTCAAGCGACGCCAGCCACCCAAAAAACGCTTCAGGATTCAAAACCGCCACCGAATCATCCGGCGGCTTCTGAACGAATACTTTGGCGGCCGCTTTCGGCGAAAGTTCCGCTCCGAATCGCAACCCCTCCACAAAGGTCTCCAGCGTTGCAGCATCACGGTTCGAGACTGAATGCGGGGCCTCTTGATTGTCTAAAGTCACCAAGAGCGTCCACGAGAAGCCGGATAATCGGTCCAAGTGCGTTCGCAGCGACTCTGCTTGCAGGGTTGACACCATCAGCCCATTTGCCATGACCGTGCATTCGGAGAAAGTCTCCTCTGACGTCAGGTCGCAGAGGCTCGCTCCGAACAAGCAAACAAGAATGGAGCGGATTCGTTCCATCGCGTTGTTCCTACGCCGCGCCGACCTCTAGGTATCCCTCCTCAGAAACGACAAAGACGCCCTTCTTGCCGTCTTGGGTGGCAGGCTTCACAACATCCTTCAGGTGCGCGACCGGAGCTTTCAGCAACAAGTCGATTTCTGGTGTGAGTCGGATCGGGCGTAGACGAAAATTGCATGCCTTTGGTTCGATGTCGAACCTCTCATCGAACCTCTTATCCAACGCCTTTGAATGTTGAGGCAATTTCTCGGCCTTTGCGATGAGCGACGCCATGTCTAACTGCGCGTTTTCCGGCTTGTAAGATCCCAAAACCTGTTTGACGACATCCTTGTGGACATACGGATTGGGGCTGCGGAAAAATAAGCCGATGTCATTGCGTAGCAAGTGATAGTCCGCTTTCGACGCAGGCCGGACATGCTTTTCGAGCAGATCTTTCCAAGCTGCGAAGGCACGCTGGCTGTTTTTGGCATTGTCGGTAAGCTCGGTCAGTTCAAGAAAATCGCGCCACCAAAACCGGCGGAATCCAGCGCTAGAGTCGTAAACCGTGACCTCGCCTACCGTCCATTCTCCGTCCTCGAGGCTCATCTCACAAAGGCACGTCTTTAGGAGCCGGTTTTTCTCGAAGGGAAAGCCTGAATCTTTGTGCCCGGTGAATCGGTTGAGAAAGTTCACCTGTTCGAGCTTGGCGAGAAGAACAAACGGTTTTCCGTCCGATTCAAAAAACAGCGTGAGCAAATCTCCCGCCTGAACTTCGATGGCCCCCGATTCGGCCTTCTTCTGTTTCTCGTAAAGCCGTAGGGCGAGAACATCTGCTGCCTGGTGAAATTTGGATGACACCGGAAGGGCGCACAATTTCGCCATTGCTTCAGGCTCACGCCCTGCCTCGAAGATGAACTTCCGCACCGTGGTTTCCCCTCCTAAGAATCCGAGGAGATCGTGCAAGTAATCTTTCACTGCCTTCGAATTCTTAGAAAGTTCACGCGCGGGTGCAGCGTCGCCGGAAGGGATGTGGTGAAAGGAAAACTGTTTTACGAGTGTGCCCATGATGTTAAAACGGTTGAGTTGTTGGCGAACGATTTAGCCGCTTTGGCCTGCGCAAGTGGTCGTGCTGCCAACCCCTGGGCAGGCCTCTTCCGCAGCGGGATGACGACCTCCACTGCTCCGCACGTCAACTTATCGTTTGGTTTGGTTGTGCTCAGTCGCCACACGGTATGCGCTGTGTTGGTTGCCAGGAGTGTCCAAGGCGTTGTGCGCCTTTCCGGTGGGAAAGCCAAGGCTGAAAACGATGATCGGCGTTCTGAGTCAAGGCGACGGCTGTTGCTGAGGGGCAGAATCGGGTCGCTACCCAGTGAAAATGGAGCAACTGGCAGCCGATGGTACTAAAGAGCCACATTGGATGGTGGGCAGGATAGTCGTTGTGCTGAGGGGAAAGCTGAATTTCTGCCGTCAGAGGCCAAGCTGCCAGCTTCCACGATTGGAGTGACCTTGGCGAGAATCGAGATGCGACGGTGGCGGTGCCGGCCCAAGTTCATGCCCCGCATCCTCGCATTGGGCCTGGGACAATGGCTGTCCGACCGGAGAAACAATGACCGGTTGCTCATGACCTGCAAGCGCGCCGTTGACTAACGACGACGTGGAGCTTGTCGCAACTTCTGCTCGTTTAACCCCTTCATCGCCAGCGTTACTCGGGCACTTTCGATGACCTCTGGCACCGGCCACTCTGCCGGCAGAAGGTCCAAAATTCGCACCCGGAACTGGGCCAACGGCAGCCCTTCCCATTCGGTGAGGCCAAAGAATCAACCGGCGTCCGGTCTGACATTCCTGAGGAGCTTCCGTTCATCGGTGCCAAAACTTCTCCGATCCTAGTGTTCATAGGATTGGAGGCGGACAATCGTGTAAAACACTTGATGCCCGGTGTGTAGCCAGATACTCAGATTGAATCAATTCTGAGCAAAACCAAGTCTCCCTGAACCGCAGGATGTCAGAATGACAGCTTCCAACCCGTCCTGGCAGTCCGTGCGAACCAACAACCTGACGGGGCGCTGCTCGAGGCGGATCGCACTCTTCAACGATACCGTGAGCTGCCCTCACGTCGGTTGCCTTGCGGAGATCGTGCAGGTGGAGTATGGTGGCTGACGGCAGACTATGAAGCTGACCTACATCAAGCAGGGTGCTGAGCCGGTGGGGGATGGCGGCGATCAATACACCGGGCTGGACCGGTTTGGGCGCGTCATCGACCAGCGGTGGATCAAGAACAACGGCGCTGCTTTGGAGCGGGTTGATTACGGTTATTCAAGAGCCAGCAACCGGCAGTGGCGGTGGAACCGGGTCGCTGCCAACGGCCAGGACGAATACTACAACTACGATGGCCTCTACCAGGTGAAGGAACTGCAACGGGGCACGTTGAACAGCGCCAAAACCAGCATCAGCGGCACGCCGACGTGGGAGGAGGACTTCACCTACGACCCGATCGGCAACTGGAACGGCTACCTGACGAAGGTGTCGGGGGTGACTGATCTCGACCAGGAGCGGACGCACAACCAGGCCAATGAGACGACGGAGATTGACGGTTCAGCGGCGACAGTGGCCCATGATGCGGCTGGCAACATGACCAAGGTGCCACAGACCAGCGATTGGGAAGCAACCAACGGGGTGAAATGGGATGCGTGGAACCGGCTGGTGGAGGTCGTTGATGGCGATGCAACGGTGGCGGAGTATCGCTACGACGGACTGACGCGGCGGGCCACCAAGACCACCGACGCCACCCGCCACTACTACTACAGCGACCAGTGGCAGATCGTTGAGGAGCGTGTTGGTGCAGCAGCAACCGCTGACCGGCAGTTCGTGTGGGGACAGCGCTACATGGATGATCTTGTCCTCAGAGACCGGGGCAGCGAGCGACTCTACGTTCTGCACGACTACTTCAACCCGACAGCGGTGGTTGCTCCGAACGGGACGGTGCTGGAGCGCTACGGCTATGACGCCTTTGGCCTGAGCCGGGTGATGACACCGGCCTTCAACCCGCGGGCATCATCCAACTACGACTGGGAAACGCGGTATGGCGCTTATCGCTGGGATGCTGAAACGGGCTTCTACCAGGTCCGTTACCGCTACCTCCATCCGAACCTCGGACGATGGGTGAGTAGAGACCCGTTGCGACTTAGCACTTCAAAACTCATTCGCAAAACACCACGACACCTACTACTTAAAGCCAGCGACTCAGATCATCAACAGGATTACGAATATGTCCTAAATAATGCACTAAATGCTGTTGATAGTTTTGGCCTATTACATAAGAAAGAAATTCTCTGGGCGTGCGATCACCCAAAGTGCGCGAACGCTGCATTTGATTTTACAAGAAAAGTTACCGCAAAGATGGAGCGTGAGTTTCCGGGAGTTGGAAATCAAGATAACACTAAAGAAAATGCCGTTAAACACTGCACTTGGATGTGTTCAATATCCTCTTGGCCAGACTGTGGGGCGGAATTAGCAAGACAACTTGGTCAAGCGCATGAGGACTACGACGGCAACCCAACAGATTCGAAGGAAATGGATCTTGCAAATAATGAAGTCGGCATTTCATTGGGAGAAACTTTCAAGGGTGACATGAAACAGCTTATGGACCCAAAAGACTCAATTATAAATACATGTTTCTCCAAGTGTCAAGGTGCCTTGGCGAATGACTCTTTACACTGGATCGAATGAAGCCAAAGCGAAAAGCATTGTTACCTGCTGTAGCACTGGCTCTAATTATTGGCCTAATGTGGTTTTTGAAGACAGGGAGGCGGTCTGATTCTGAAGTAGCAACTATTCAATTTATGAATGGGGGCAGGCCCATGCATGTGTTTGCACTCGTTCATGGTCGGGGTGCAAAGCCGGTATCGAACGCTGTTGTCCGTGTGTGGAATAGTTCTGGTTTTGGACAATCGACAACTGACTTAAATGGAGTAGCACTGCTATCGCTCTCAGAAACTGAAATGCTTGCGATCAGCGTGAATGGGGTGTTGGTATACACAAACGCATTTGGCTATTGGGTTAACTACAACAATATTGGTTTAGGAATAATTGCTGATATTCACCTGAAGCGATGAAGCTGACCTACATCAAGCAGGGTGCTGAGCCAGTGGGGGATGGCGGCGACCAATACACCGGCTTGGACCGGTTCGGCCGAGTCGTTGACCAACGGTGGATCAAGAACAACGGCACGGCCTTGGAGCGGGTCGATTACGGCTATTCAAGGGCCAGCAACCGGCAGTGGCGGTGGAACCGGGTCGCCGCTGGCGGACAGGACGAATACTACAACTACGATGGCCTCTACCAGGTGAAGGAACTGCAACGGGGCACGTTGAACAGCGCCAAAACCAGCATCAGCGGCACGCCGACGTGGGAGGAGGACTTCACCTACGACCCGA
>Ga0255204_1000150_pt1 | contig 23261 bp, 16 predicted proteins | sample Miss_Colum_RepC__2_FD_188418 | JGI IMG/M metagenome (GOLD analysis project Ga0255204, IMG submission 188418) | Freshwater microbial communities from Mississippi River, Louisiana, United States - Miss_Colum_RepC_8h | ecosystem: Environmental > Aquatic > Freshwater > River | place: USA: Louisiana... | reverse complement strand
GAGCAGGCCGGTAATACGACCGGGCGAAAAAGTAGAAGGCTCCGAAGACCACCATCAGAATCAGGATCGTCAGAAGCGACACGGGGCGGACCCGGGATTCGGTGTGTTCACTCATGATGCGTGAGGCTCTCGCCGATGCGGGGGTCACGGATGGGGATCAGCTTCGTGGTCGGGAAACTGCGCAGGTAGGCCCAAACACAGACTCCACCAACGCCCGCGACTGAGGTCAGGATCCAAACCAGATTGAGGGAGAGCAGGGGAAGGGAGTCACCGTGGGAGTCCTTCAATGCCGGCATGATGTTGTAGCACATATCCAGCAGGATGACCGCGAGGAACCACCACGCCACGCGGCGAATGATGTGCTTCGTCACCTTGTACCGGTAGGAAAGGAGGAAGAAAAACGGGATGAAGAAATGGCCGAAAAGAATCCCGACGATGCCGATCCACTTCCACTGGTTATCCGTCCCATCGAGGTTCACCTCGCGAAGGTTATACCAGAAAGTCTCCTCGGGGACGTTGGCGTTCCAGATCAGGAAGTACTGGGAGAACGTTACGTAGGCCCAGAAAACGGTGAAGGCCAGCATCAGCATGCCGATGCTGTGGAAGTGGTTCGTGTTGAGGATGCCCTTGTAGTCACCTCTATGCCAGAGCCACACCATGATGATGACCCCGACGGCGAGTGCTCCACGCACGCAGTTGGCGAAGAACCACACGCCGTACATCGTCGAAAACCAATGATACTCGAGGGATTTGACCCAGTAGATCGCCGCGAAGGTGAGCGTGAGCGCCCCTAGCGGGAGACCCATCGCGGCTGTCGTGCGATTCATGCGGGTCCAACGCAAATCCCCGTCAGCATCCTGCGAGAACGATGCCTTGCGCAGGCGCGCGGAGAGCCAGACCCAGATTCCGAAGAAAAGCGCTGTCATCCCGACGAACATGGCGGGATTAAGGAAGGCGGCCTTTTTCAGGTAGAGCGGGTCATGTCCCACGGTGTGGCCGCCGTGCATTTCGTGCTCAAGGTTCAGCCAAGGCCACACGATGTCCCTCTGGTAGAGAAACGAGGCCAGCACCAAGGGAAGGAAGAGCAGAGCGAGCCATTTGAAAGCGGCGAGACCGTGCTCGAACTGGCGGCGGATCACGGTCGACCACGAGGCATCGAAGATATGGTGGATCAAAACCAGCATCAGCATGCCGATCGCGATCGCGGTCCAGTAGGTTACACCCACGAGATAGGACATCGCCACCGCACGGGCGTTACCGGGTATGAGCAACCCGGCCGCGGTGAGGAGAAGGCCGGCGAACCCGATCTTCAAAGCCTTGCTCGCAAGGTCATGGGAGGAGACCGCATCGGCCGGAAGGGCCGGTACAGCTTGAGCGGCTGGGGAACTCATGGGAGGCCGAGGGATTTCCTCGCGGCTGCTTCGGTGACGTCAGTCACGGTGCCCTGCTGCGCCCGTTGCAGGGCACGGACGTAGGCCACCACCGCCCAACGGTCCTCGGGGGACAACTTGTCGGCGTAGGACATCATCGTGTTCTTTCCGTTCGTGATGGTATTGAAGATTTCCCCGTCAGGCATGGAACGTAACCGGCCGTCATGGAAAGTCGGCGTCGCGCCCATCCCGTAGCGCTTGGTGATGCCGTTGCCGTCACCCAAAGATCCGTGGCAAGGAGCGCAGAAAATTTGGTAGCGATCGCGTCCCCGATCGACGAACCCAAGATCGACGTTAAGCGAAGCCGGAAGCTTGGACGCGAACGAGCCGTCCACGGCCTTGCCTAGGTGAAGATGGTCGTCGTCCCGCAGCATCCCCCGGGCGACGGTGCGCGCCGGAGGGGTGCGGTCGGAGCGGCCGTCGGCGAAGAAGTCGTTGGCGGCCTGAGGGCGGTGCTTCGGCTGAACCTCCATTCCCGGAAAAGCCCAGTCGGGAAAAAGATCGATCGGCGGCGCGGTAAAGGTGGTCCCCCGGAAACCGAGGATGGAAACCCCGAGTACGCAAACAAAGAGGGTGACAAGGTAGACGTTGCGCATCGCTCAGGCCTCCAGCTCCTTGACGGCCTTGCCGCCGATTTTCTCGAGGAGCGCCTTGGTGTTCGCCAAGTTAAACCGGGGGTCACGCGCCTCGATGACGATGAAGAAGGTGTCATCCATGCCGCGCTTGATGTCGTCGTACTTCAGCACCGGATGATAGTGCATAGGAAGACGATTCAGGACGAACATACCAATGATCGTGGCGAAGGCTGTGAAGAGGATGGTCAGCTCGTAAGCCACCGGGAACGCGAACATCGGGCTGAAGTAGGGCTTTCCACCGACGATCAGCTTGTAGTCGACCGCCCCGGTCCACCAGATGAGGGACATGCCCGTGCAGAAGCCGGTGATGCCGCCGGCGAGGGAGATTCGCGGCACGATGGATCTCCGCAGGCCCATGGCCTTGTCGAGACCGTGCACCGGGAACGGGGTGATGCAGTCCCAGTTGCGGTAGCCGGCGTCACGAACCGCCTCGGCCGCATGGTACAGCGCCGGGGTCGTTTCAAAGGTGGCGATCAAGCCGTAGGGTTGAGCGGACATCGGCGTACGTGATCAGTGTTTCTCGTGCCCATGGCCGCCGTGAACATCAGCCTGCGGAGTCACGGCCTTGAGTTCCGCCATCGGCATGACGGGAAGGAAACGGATGAAGAGCAGGAACAGGACGGAGAACACACCGAACGTTCCAAAGAACGTGAAGATCTCGACGATGCTCGGGGAATAATAGCCCCAACTGGAGGGCAGGAAATCGCGAGCGAGCGAGGTGACAATGATGACGAAGCGTTCGAACCACATGCCCACGTTGACGAAAATCGAGAGCACCCACACAAGGGTAGTGTTTTCCCGCACCGCCTTGAACCAGAAGAACTGGGGGGTAATCACGTTGCACGAGATCATGATCCAATACGCCCAAGCGTAGTGGCCGAACGCGCGGTTCACGAACGCGAAGCCCTCGTAGGGGTTGGCGCCGTACCACGCGATGAAGAACTCCATCCCGTAGGCGTAGCCCACGATGGTGCCGGTCGCCAAAGTGATCTTACACATGCAGTCGATGTGGTACTGCGTGATCAGATCCTCCAACTTGTACACCGCGCGCAAAGGCAGCATCAGGGTGAGCACCATGCCAAAACCCGAGAAAATGGCGCCGGCGACGAAGTAAGGAGGGAATATGGTCGTGTGCCAGCCGGGCAGCAGTGACACCGCAAAGTCGAACGATACGATCGTGTGCACCGAAAGGACCAGCGGGGTCGAGATGCCGGCGAGGATCAGGTACGCCATCTCGTAATTGCTCCAGTGGCGGTTGGATCCGCGCCAACCCATGGCGAACAGGCCGTACAGCGTAGCCCGCACGCGATTGCCCGCCGCAAAGAACCGGTCACGCAGCACCGCGAGGTCGGGGATAAGCCCCACGTACCAGAACAACACCGAAACCGTGCCGTAGGTGGAGACCGCAAAAACGTCCCACTCAAGCGGGGAACGGAAGTTCTGCCAGATCGCGTTCGAATTCGGTATCGGGAAGAGGTACCACGCGAACCAGACGCGACCCACGTGGAACACGGGGAAGATCGCGGCGCAGACCACCGCGAATATCGTCATGGCCTCCGCAGCTCGATTGATCGAAGTGCGCCACTTTTGGCGCAGCAGGCAAAGGATGGCTGAGATCAGAGTTCCGGCGTGGCCAATGCCGATCCAGAACACGAAATTTACGATGTCCCACGCCCAATTGACCGGGTTGGCATGCCCCCAGACCCCGACACCCGTCGCCACCAGATAGGTGATACCCGCGACGGTGAAAGAGGCGACGAAGCAGGCGAGAATGAAACAGATCCACCACCACGTGGGGGTCTTCCCCTCGATGATCCCGCAGATCTTCTCGGTGATCCAATTGAAGCTCCGATTGTTCTCCACGAGAACGGCTCGCGGAAGTTCCGCGGGACGCACTTCCTGGAGCAGCGGGTTGGCGGCGGGGGAGTGTTCTGCGTGTGCCATTAGCTCAATCCTCCCGTCTTCGACGCGTCAAACGCAGCTCCGTGGGCCGGGGACTTCTTTCCGGGCTTTTGGCCCTTATCATGGCCCCCGTGCTCGTGCCCGTGGGAGGCGGGCTCGTTTTTACGCGAATATTCCACCCGGCTGAACGGAAGCGGCTGGAAGTCAGGCATCCGAGGGTTGGGATTGCGCAGCTTGCCCGAGTAGGTTGTCCGCGGGCGGACGTTGAGGTAACCTAAGACCGCGTAGTCCTGCTCGCGGGCCTTGGCCAAGCTGACGGCGCTCTTCGGGTCGAGGATGTTACCGAAGACAATGGCTCCGGCAGGGCAGGTCTGCTCGCAGGCGACTTTGAAGGCACCGTCGGGAACCCGGATCTCCTCCAGCGATACCGCGGCTCCCTGCCGCCGCTGCATGAGCTTTGCCTTGTGCTGGATCTTGGCGTTTTGAACCCGCTGCACGCAGTAGGTGCATTTCTCCATCACGCCACGCATGCGGACGGACACCTCGGGATTCTTGGCCATTTTCAGAAGCTCGGGCATCCCGTACTCCGAAGCAGGCCCCATGTAGAGGCTATCCAGCGAACGCTGATTCCAATCGAAGAAATTAAAGCGCCGCACCTTGTAAGGGCAATTGTTCGCGCAATAGCGGGTTCCGATGCACCGGTTGTAGGCCATCGTGTTGATGCCTTCCTCGTCGTGCACCGTGGCGTTGACCGGGCACACCGTCTCGCAGGGCGCGAGTTCACAGTGGACGCAGGTCATCGGCTGCAGGGAAACTTGGGGATCAGAGGGCAACTCGACGTTGCCCGGGCCGCCGAAAGCCTCGGCGTCGATCGTTCCGCTGGAGTAGTAGCGATCGAGACGGATCCAGTGCATCTCGCGACCGCGCAGGACCTGATCCTTGCCGACGATCGGGATGTTATTTTCGGCCTGACACGCGACGACGCAGGCGTTGCAGCCGATGCAGGTGTTGAGGTCGATCGACATCCCCCACTGGTTGTGGCCGTCGAACTTGGGCGTATCGTAAAGCGAGTTGCCGCGCGGAATCTTGGTCGCCCGATCCTGCGGAGACATCTTCTCACCGTACTCGCCGAGAATCGAAGGGGAGTGGGACTCCATCCCGACCTTCTTCACGTAGCCGGGGTTTTCCTGATAACTGTTACCATCCGGCTTGAGCGCTGGCTCGAAGTTCGCCTCGCGAATAATGTCGCGCCCCTCCATCGACCAATGCTCCTGCGTATTCGCGAGGAACATGCGCGCGCCGGTGTCGGACAACTTACCGCCAGCAACAAAGTGAGGCGCCGAACTGGTCCGGAGAGGGTAGGCGCTGAAGCCAGCTCCCTTCCCTACCCGACCAGCAACCGAACGACCATAGCCGAGAGGAACCACGACCGTGTAGTCGGCCAGACCGGGCTGGATGTGTACGGGACCACGAACGCGACGGCCACTGACTGAGAGCTCGAAAACCCGGGCGTTCTCCTTGCCCATGTAGAACTCGGCGGTCTCCTTGCGGGCAACCTGCAACAGGGATCCCTTGGGATCGATGCCCAGCTCCTTGCCCAGCTTGGGGCTCACCAGAATCGCGTTGTCCCAGGATATCTTAGTGATCGGCTCGGGGCATTCCTGAAGCCAGCCGTTGTTCGCGAAGCGTCCATCGTCGACCTTGGCATCAGCCACAAAGCGTACTTCAAGATTGGAGGCCCCGAGCACGGGAAGAGGCTGGGTGGAGCCGAAGAGACGCTGAATACCCGCGGTGTCGTACCGCACCTCCACCGGACGATGGGCCGAGCCGGCCAAAAGACCGTCGTGGAGAAAACGAGCCATCGCTTTTTCCGGATTGGCACCCGGCCCCGCGAGCGCGGTGACCGTCGCGGCGACCAGAGCGTAAGGATCGACGTTTTGCTCGCCCCCTAGGCGGGCCAGGATTTCGATCTGCGTGATCCCGCCGAAAAGCGGCTGAATCATCGGCTGCACCGGTAGAACCGTGCCGTCATAGGCGCGCGCGTCTCCCCAGGACTCGAGATAATGCGCGGCGGCAAGGTGCGTCGTGGCGGCGGGGTTCAACGCCGACGTCTCGTCAAAATGATAGCCCAGACGAATGACGTCCGGAATCGACTTTTGCAGGGCGGCCCAATCGAGATCGGAGGGCGCGTTGTAGACCGGATTCCCGTCCAGAATGATGAGCGTCTTGACCGACCCGCCTTTGATGGCAGCCGCCAAACTGGAAATCGTCGCTGAGCCCGGCGTAACCTCCGCTTGGACGAACGTTACAGTCTCACCGATTGCGCCAAGAACCGTGTTAAGACCGTAGACCAAGGCGTGCACCTCGGCCGGCAGATGGGCGCCCGCCACGACCAGAGCAGCCCCCCGGTGGGCCATCAGGTCGGCTACACAGGCTTCCACCCATTTCTGGTCGACCTTCAAGCCCTGCGAAAGTGGTGCTACTGCCGACTCGGAAGCCGGGTAGGCGGTGGCGACCAGCTTGGCGGTCAGCGCGAGTATATGGCTCGTCGCGACACGTAGCCGGTGATCCGCCATGCTGCCGGTGAGCGTCAGAGCGCTCTCCGCCACATAGAGGCGGTTCATTGCATCGTCCTTCTTGGTGACGCGACGCCCCTTGGAGAACCCGCGGATGTTTGCGATGCTGCCAGACTCCGCTTGGAGGAAATCGGCATCGATCGAGAGGATCCGCTTGGCCTTGCCGAAGTGATAGACGGGCTTCACCGCCGCGCCGAAGGCCGCTTGGGCGGCGGCAAGCGGCGGCTCGTCCTGAATGGGCTCGTACTCAGCCCAGAGCATACGCGGCAGCTTGGCCCGCAACTCACGAACCAGACGCGCACGCGTGGGAGAGGAAGACTCGTCGGCGAGGATAGCCAATCCGGCACCCTGCGAGGACGCGTAGGTCCGGGCGGTCGCCGAAAGGAGGGCGGCTACGTCCTCCGCCTTCAGAACCGCACCCGCCTTGGTGTGGGACTTGGCCCGATCGGGATCGTAAAGGTCGAGAATAGATGCCTGGGCCGTGAGTGAAGCTGCACCGCCGTTGGGTTCGTAGGAAGGATTACCCTCGAGCTTGGTAGGCCTCCCCTGATGCGTCTCGGCCAGCAAAGGGACTGCCGACTTACGGACCGGCATCGACGTGGCGTAGTAGGACGGTAGACCGGGAATAACCCCCTCCACGGACTTGCCGTAGGGGAGAATGAACTTTTCCGGTCGACGGCAGCCCGACAGACCTACCCCGCCCAACGCGAAGGAAGCTGCCATCAGCTTCATGAAGTTACGCCGGTCGACACCGTTCAGGTCGGACGCTCCTTCCGGGAATTCCCGCTCAAGCTGAGCCTGGAAGCCAGGGGTAGCGGCGAGCTCATCAAGGCTCCGCCAATAACGCGGCCCCGACAATTCTTCGCCCGCGGCCGGGGCCGGATGATCAAATTTGCGTTTCATCGATGGCAGCCCGAGCAACTTTGCGGGGGCATCAGTTTCCAGTCGTGCTTGAATTTCTCGGCGGCTTTGACGCCTGCCTCGCCCTGCTCGGCCAAACGGCTCGAGTTCAGGTTAAAGACGTCAGCGGGGTTGCGGATGCGGGACGCAGGATCGCGATGACACTCCAGACAGAAGGCCATGCTGAGCGGCTTGGTGTGGGTCACCGTGTCCATCTCGTTGACCTTGCCATGGCACTCCACGCACGAGACGCCCCGATTCACATGGGCTGCGTGGTTGAAATAGGCGTAATCGGGGGTCTGATGAATCCAAACCCACGGGACAGGAGTGTTGTTAGTATAGCTCTCGCGGACCGGGGCTAGCAGGGGACTGTCGGCCTTGATGATGCTATGGCAATTCATGCACGTCTGGGACGAAGGGACGTTGGAATGCCCCGACTTCTCGACGTTGGTGTGGCAATAACGGCAATCGAGCCCGACCTCCTGCACATGCTTCGCGTGGCTGAACGGTACCGGCTGCACCGGCGCATAGCCCACGCGGGAATACTTGGGCGTCATGTAGTAGGTGACACCCGCCGTGGCGATGCCAGCGAGCACCACCAGATAGACCACTATCTGCAGGGGCAGCCGGTTGGCTGACTTCGGAAACAGCTTCGACATGGGCTGAAGGGGGTTCCCGGATTGATCGCCGTCAGTCGAGGATCCCGCCCCCCACGAGGGCGGCGGAGATGGACCAAAGCTGTTTTCGCGGCGAAAGATGCGTCACGGGTCGAAAAATGAAAATCGCGTTCGAAAGAAGGGAGGGCCATTTCCCTTGTAAACTCTATTTTCCGCGGCGGCAGCGTCGGCGGCGGGAATTAGGAAAAACACGCGGCGGAAGAGCGTCCGCTTATCCGCCTACGGTCGCCTCGGAGGGGCAAGACGCACGCTTCCCGGCTAAACGAAAAGCCCGTCGCGCATCGGCCGGGTGACGTCGCAGCGCTGCGCGATCTCCGGGTTGTGGGTCACAAGAACCACCGCCTGACCGTTCTCCTTCGCCAAACGCGTCAGGAGATCAAAAACCAGGTTGGAATTACGGACGTCGAGGTTGCCGGTCGGCTCATCCGCCAGGAGAATCGTGGGCTGATTGGCCAAGGCGCGGGCGATGGCGACGCGTTGCTGCTCTCCCCCCGACAGCTGAGTCCCAAGCCGGTGGGTCTTGGCCCCCAGGCCGACGGAGTCCAGCAGCGCATGCGCCCGTTCCCGCATCGCCGCCGGAGCGAGGCGGTTCAACTTACGCATCGGCATCATCACGTTTTCCAACGCGGTGAACTCGAGCATCAGGAAGTGAAACTGGAAAACGAAGCCGATGTGCTCTCCCCGGGCCGCGGTGCGTGCCACGTCGTCGTGATTCGACATCAAGCGCCCGTTGATCTCAATCTCCCCGCCGTCCGGCCGGTCCAGCAAACCGAGCAGATACAAAAGCGTGCTCTTGCCACAGCCAGACGGCCCCACGATGGCGTAGACCTGACCACGGCGCGCCTCGAAGGATACACCCTTTAGCACGTGCACCCGACCCTCACCTTGCCCCAAGTGACGGTGCAGGGCGCGGCAACGAAGGGCGAGATCCCCATGGTTTTGAGCGGCTTCCGTCATACTACTGCGCCGTGCCACGCACGATGTCCCCCGGCTCCAGCCGCGCCGCGCGGCGAGCCGGAATCAGGCTGGCGATCATCACCATCACCACTGCGGTGAGGATCGCGCCGACGTAATGGTAGGCGTCCCAAGTGACGATGAACCGGTCCGTCTTGAAGATGCCATTGACGGGGAGCGGCACCTGGCTGACCAACCAGGTAACCGTCGCGCCGAGGACGGCACCGGCTCCGGCGCCGACCGCGAGGACGATACCCGCCTGCCAGAGAAAGATGCGCGTCACGTCCCTTCGCTCATAGCCCATGGACCGCAGGATCGCGATGTCCTTGGTCTTCTCGAGTACGATCATGGCGAGCGTGTTGAACATGGCCAGACTGGCGATGAGCGTGAAAACGGAGACCGTGATCATCGTGGAGATCCGGAGCGCTCGGAAAACCGCCAGCCAGGTCTTCTCCCGCTCCTGCCACGGCTTAACACTATGGCGCAGCACCTGTTCCATACGGATAGCGTCCGCCGGCGCGCGATCGGGATCATCAAGGCCGATCTGGAGGAAGGTCGCACCAGATGGGCGCTTCAGGAGAGACCGCGCCTCGGCCTGGTGCAGATAAACGTTGGTTTTGTCCACTTCCCGGTAGCCAGTCTCGTACACCGCGGCCACCCGCAGGCGCCGCGAGGACCCTCGGCTGGAAAGCACAAAGGAGTCACCAACGGATAGCTGCAGCCGATCCGCCAGAACCCGCCCCACCAAGGCACCCGTCGGAGTCTGCCGAAAATCCTCCAGCTGCCCGGAGGTGATCTGCTCGGCGAGATCGGAAACACGCACGTGATCCTCAAGCTTAATGCCGAAAACCTGGGCGTCCTCGGTTTTGAACGCGCTCGTAACCTGAACCCCGCCCCGGACCACCGCGGAGACTCCGCGGATGTTCGGAAAATCACGCAGGGCCTCGATCAGCGCCTGCGGTTCCTCAATGCCCTCAATATACTTCACGCCGTCGCGGCGCGCGAAGTGGGAGTCCCCCCCCCCCGCGGCGGACATGCTCCGCATCGTGTCCTGAATCTTGTCCTCGATCCGGATCGCCCCGTTGATCCCGAGGATCGTCTTGGTGAAAAACCGCTCGAAACCGCTGGTGGTGGCCTGGGTGACGATGAACAGCCCGACGCCAAGGATCGTGCAGGCGAGGCTCATCACCATCGCGCGCTTTTTCGCCGTGAGGAAGCGGAACGCGATGCGGAGATTGGGCGAGATCACGGCGACGGAAGCGGGAAAAGCGGAGACGGTCAGAAAACCACCTCAGTCCGCACGCGCTGCCCCGCGCGGAACTCCTCAAGGCGGTCCACGATCACGAGCTCACCGACCTCCAGACCCTTGCGCACCTGAGCGTTGTTGAGGGAGACGATCCCCAGCTCGAGCTTCCGCCGCTCCACCCGCCCATTCCGCACCACGTAGACCTGGTCGGAGTCGAAGATCGAGCGACGCAGCACCATGATCTGGTCCGGTATGCGCTCTACAGTGATCGTGACCTCTCCCGTGCTGAGGGGCCGCAGCTGATCCGGGTCCGCCTTGACGTCGAGATGCACCGTGAAGCGCTGCGCGTCGTCGGCGGACGGGAGCAGTTCGCTGACGATCGCGTCGAAGGTCTGGGTCCCGTAGGTGAGTAACCGAATCCGCGCGGGCTGCCCCAGCTTAACGCGGCCGAAGCTCTCTTCGCTGATCTTGGCCTCGATCACCCGGCGGCGCGCGAAAACTTTCGTCACCGGCTGGCCGGCGTTGATTAGCGCCCCCTCCCACGTCATCGCTCCGTCGTTGTGGATGGTGCCGTCGAACGGAGCGACCACCCGCATCTTTTCCCGCAACAACTCCAGCCCCTCCATCGCGAACTTAAAGTCGACCTCTGCTTTCTGGTCGTCGAACTCCGTAAGCTTCAGCCGGGTCACGATGCCATCCAAAGCGCGCTGCGCGCCCTTGAGGTCCTCCTCGGAGGCGTTGCCTAGTTCGAAAAGACGCTTCGCGGTCGCCAGCCGCTCCTCAGCCACCTTGCGCTCGGGATTATTCTCCAGCGCGATCTTCGCGCGGGCTTTGTCGGCCTCGAACTTGCGTTGGGTCTCCGCAATCTGCCGGTCGAGTTCCGTGGTATCGAGCTGCACCAGCACATCGCCCTTTTTGAAATGACTACCAGGCTTGATGTTCGCGACCTTCACCTTGCCCGCGGCCTCGGCCTTCAGCTCCTTGAAGCCGCCCTCCGCCTGCACGAGCACGCTGCCGGTCACGGCGTCGATGGCGGTGTCGCGATTGACGGCCTTGACCTTGGCGGTGTCGCGCAGGTTGTGGACGATGGCAAAGCCCGCGGCGGCAACGAGGCCGAGCGCCACCGCGATCCTTACCAGTAACCGGCCTTTATTTGGGTTCGCTTGCATGGCGTGAGGAATTCTTGGGCAGGAGCGGCTCGCCAGCGGTGAGGCCGACGAACTCGCCCCAGCGGCCGAGCATCTGGGCACGCGCCTCGAGGCTGCGGGTCTCAGCCTGCAAGATGGCGGTGCCGGCGCGGGCCAGCTCGGACTTCGGCACATTACCGAACTCGGCCTCGCGCGCTGCGACCTTGCGTGCCTCGATCGCGAGTCCGTGCCGGATGGCCGCCAGCTCAACCTGCTCCGCGTCGTCGCGCAGCATTCGCTCGAGGATCTGGATGTTCTGCAGCAAACCCTCGATCTCAGCCTGCTGCAGGCGTTCCTGGGTACGCTTCGAGACTTGGGCTTCCCGGATGGCCGCCCGCGTGGCGAAACCATCGAAAATGTTCCACTGCGCGTAGACGTTGACCGTCTTTCTCTGCACGCCCTGCTGGCTCACCGTGTTGCCGTTGACGTTGGTGGAGTTCTCCAGACTCAGCCCCGCTCCGGCGAAGAACTTCGGATAGAGCCGCACCTTTTCGGAGTTGATCCGCAACTGGGCGTCACGGATCCGCAAGTCGTGGATCTCGTATTCCAGCGTGCTGCGCGCGTTGTCTCGTAAAACCGTCGCGGACAACACCCCGGCAAGTTCGGCCGGGATCCGCGGCGTCGGAATATCGTCGGGCACCTGCGACTCCTCGAGCGCGGCCGGCAAGCCCGAGAGACGCGCGAAACGCTTCCGGTTGGCCTCAAACTCCGATTCGAGCCGGGCAACCTCCAGCCTCACCTCGCGCTCACGCAGGCGGTCGCCCTCCAGGACCGCCGCGGCCACGACCCCGCGCTCGCGCTTCTCGGCAGTCACAGCGAGCTCATCCCGCAGCACCCGCAGACCGTCGCGGGCGGCACGCAGACGCGCCTTCTCGACAATCAGCGCTAGGTAGGCTTTGCGCACGAGAACAGCCACATCCCGTGCTGCCCGATCGAGGCTACGCTCCGCCACCAGGCGGTTTAGCCGCGCGGAAACACTTTGGTTCTGGAGCGCCCGCCAATGGAAGAGTGGCTGAGTGACACCTAGGTTGTAGAAAAATCCGTTATCGCGCGTCTGTGAGCTGGTGTTGCTGGAAATCGCCGTCTGGTTGCTCGCAAGATTGAGGCTGCCCCCGAGCCCGGGCAGGCGGGCGGCATCCGCCGAGATCACACGGATTTCAGCCAAGATCCGGTCGAACTCGGCGGCGATGAGCTGCGGCGACTGACGGAGCGCCTGCTCCAGGATGGGACGTAGCGCGGGCAGGTGATCCTCGGGCAGCGAACCCCGAACCGCGTCGGCGGAAGCTCCGCTAACCACCCCGGGGAAGGTGGCGAAAAGCACCACCCCGAGCGCGGCGGAAAAGAGAGTTCTGCGGAAACCGGCCATCGTGATGCCAGAGGGAGATATGAGCGGGTTAACCGCGGGATTTCGAGGGTGATTGCAACCCATAAGTCTTGAGCCGATGCCTCTCGCAAGGGCACGCTCGAGACGACGTACTGACCCGACCGCGTCCATGCCCGATCCTTCGGTTTCATCCCTTTCGGAAAAACACCTCGCCGAGGTGCGGGATTACTATGACTCGGCCCCCGCCGGCCTAAAAACGGGCGCGCGCGCCTACCGCCGCTGTCTCGCCCACTACTACAACCTCATCATTCCCGCCGATGCCCGCGTGTTAGAAATTGGATGCGGCGAGGGCGATCTGCTGGCCCTTCTTGACGCGCGAGAGGTATGCGGAGTGGACCTATCCGAGGCCCGCATCGCGATCGCGCGCCAACGGGTACCCCGGGGAATCTTTCTCGTCCAAGCCGGGGAACACTTGGAGCCGGACCAGCTGGGCGCTCCTTTCGATTTCATCATCCTTTCGGACACGCTAAATCTGGCCGCCGATGTGCAGGCGCTCCTCGAGAGGTTGCACGCCGTTTCGCATCCACGGACGCGTCTGGTGGTTAACTTTCAAAACTCTCTCTGGCGGCCGCTCCTCTCGGCGGCAGAGCTCATCGGATTGAAGGCGCGGCAGCCCGAGAACAGCTGGTTGGCCTCTTCAGATGTGATGAATCTCCTGCAACTCGCGGGCTGGAGTCCGGTCACTCGCGACGGGCGAGTCTTGGTTCCATTCTCCGCTCTCGGTCTGGGTACGCTTGCCAACCGCTGGATCGCCCCGCTGCTGCAGTGGTTCTGCCTTACGGTATTCATCACCGCACGACGGGCGGGAGCTCGGGCCGCCTCGGCGGCGCCGCGCGTCTCGGTGGTGATCCCCGCGCGCAACGAGGCGGGCAACATTGCCGCCGCCGTCGAGCGCGTTCCCCCGATGGGCTCCGGAGTCGAGTTGATCTTCGTCGAGGGCCACTCCCGCGACGACACTTGGGGCGAGATCCAGAGAGTCGCAGCCGCCCACCCCGAAAGGAAGATTATCTGCCTGCGCCAGACCGGACGGGGCAAAGGAGACGCCGTTCGCGCCGGTTTTGCGGCCGCCACGGGCGATGTGCTGATGATCCTCGATGCGGATCTTACGATGCCGCCGGAGGAGCTGCCCAAGTTCCTGGACGTCATCGCCCGCGACCGGGCCGACTTCGCCAACGGCGTGCGCCTGGTTTACCCGATGGAGCAGCGCGCGATGCAGTTCCTGAACCTCTGCGCGAACAAGGCCTTCGGCCTCATCTTCAGCTGGCTGCTTGGCCAGCCGGTGAAGGACACCCTCTGCGGCACGAAAGTGCTGCGCCGCGCAGACTATGAGTGCATCGCGGCAAACCGCTCGTATTTCGGAGAATTCGACCCCTTTGGTGATTTCGACCTGCTGTTCGGCGCCGCCAAACAGTCCCTGCGGATCGCCGACGTGCCGATCCGCTACCGCGAGCGCACCTACGGCACGACCAACATCCAACGCTGGCGCCACGGTTGGCTCCTGCTCAGGATGATGTTGTTCGCCGCCCGCAAATTGAAGTTTGTCTGACCTACCATGAAGGTCCCGATCCTCGATCTGAAGCCGGCCTATGAAGAGCTGCGCGCGGACTTGGACGCCGCCTATCGCCGCGTAATGGACTCGGGCTGGCTGCTGCTCGGCCGGGAGTTGGAGGCCTTCGAGGCCGAATACGCGACTAGCGTGGGCACTTCGCACTGCATCGGCGTGGCCAACGGGCTCGAGGCCATGCAACTCGTGCTCATGGCTTTGGGCGTGGGCCCCGGCGACGAGGTGATCGTTCCTTCCCACGGCTACATCGCGACTTGGCTGGCGGTCACCCACACAGGAGCGCGACCGGTGCCCTGCGAGCCGGATCGCCGCACCTACAACCTGGACCCGGAACGGATCGCCGCCTGCCTGAGCCCGCGCACGCGCGTGATCCTCCCCATCCATCTTTACGGCCAAACCGCGGAGATGGAGCGGATCAACGCGATCGCGGCGCGACACGGTCTCTTCGTGCTGGAGGACGCCGCGCAATCGCACGGCGCGCTCTGCCGGGGGAAAGCCGCCGGTGCGCTCGGACACGCCGCCGGCGTAAGCTTCTATCCGAGCAAAAACCTCGGCGCGCTGGCCGACGCGGGAGCAATCACGACCTCCGACTCCGCGCTGGCCGACAAGCTCCGGCATCTCCGGAACTACGGCTCAAAGGTACGCTATCAGAACGAATACCAGGGAATGAATTCCCGGCTGAGCGAGCTGCAGGCGGCGTTTCTTCGCGCGAAGCTGCCGCATCTCGACACCTGGAACGCTCGGCGCGTAAACCTCGCTGAAAGATACCTGCGGCAACTGGCCGGCGTGGGCGATTTGATCCTTCCATCGGTGCCGGAATGGGCCGCTCCGGTCTGGCATCTTTTCGTCATCCGCACCTCGCGTCGTGACCAACTTCAACGCCATCTGGCCGATCAGGAAATCGGCACCCAGATCCACTACCCCGTGCCGCCGCACCTCTCCAAGGCCTACGCCGGCGCGGGCTGGAGACGCGGGGACTTCCCGCTCGCCGAAAGGATGGCCGACGAAGTGTTGAGCCTGCCGATCGGACCCCACATGACGGCGGAACAGGTCGACTATGTCTGCGAGCACGTGCGCGGCTTTTTTGGCTCCGCATGAGCGGGTCGACCGGCAGCACCCTTTTCTTCGAGCCCGAGGAGCTTCTGCCGGCGGCCTGGAGCGGGCTGGCCGCGGGCCCGCTCCATACCTTCAACCCGGGAATTGAGCGATCGGCGGACGGCAACTGGCTCCTTTCCTACCGTGTGGTCGGTGCCGACGGTCGAAGACGGATCGGCATCTGCCGGCTGGATCGACGTTACCGTTTAATTCCGGGAACCGCAGCCGCCCTCAGCGACGGGTTCGTGTTCCGCGAACCCAACTCCTATCCCGCCGTGGTCCTCGATTGGTTCGCCGACCCGCGTCTGCTTCGGCTGCAGGACAAACTCTTCGTTTATTGGAACTCCGGCTGGCACGAGCCGCGTAATCATCAGTTTCTCCATGAGATCGACGAGGCTACGCTGCGACCGATAGGGACCGCCCGGGAGCTGGTTCTCGCAGGGGCGGAACGGCGCAAGCTTGAGAAGAACTGGATGCTGTTCGGGCAAGCCGGGCGAACGTTGGCCGTCTATTCAGCCCAACCGCAGCGGGTGCTGGAATGCGACCTCGGAGGTTCGGGTGACATCCCGTGCCGCGAGATCGCGAACACGGATTGGGCCGCGCCGGAGTACCCCGCGTGCCATGGCGGCCTCCGCGGCGGCGCACCACCGCGGCTGGCTGGCGAGCTCTTCTGGTCATTCTGCCACACCGTGCACGACGGTCCGGAAGGCTATTGCTACCGACCAGCAGTGTACGCGTTTCATGCGACTCCCCCCTACGCGCCGGCCGCGACACCGGTCGCCTCCTTGAATCTCACCCGCGGACCTCTGCCCGTCAGGCGCCACCCGCGTCTCAATCCCGCGGTCGACGAGGTGGTGTATCCGTGCGGAGCGGTGCGGGACGGCGGCGATTGGGTGGTGTCGTGGGGACTCAACGACGAGCGCTGCGCCATCTCGATTCTACCGCAATTGCTCGTCGAGGCAGCGGTCGTCCCGTGGCACGCGCCGCGCGAGCGTCGCTGTTGACCTCAACCCGCCCGAGCGGCGAGGGTGATTCGATGGCGGCATCCAAGCCCAGTCCCCTGCGCGCGCTGTTCGTCGAACCTACCCGGATGGTAGGCGGACTATGGGCCCATCGGGAACTGATCTGGAAATTCACCCACCGGGCGATCGAGGTGCGCCATCGCGGGAGCCGCTTGGGACCGCTGTGGGCGTTGGTCAATCCGCTCTCGATGTTGGTACTGTACTTCATCGTGTTCGGCCGGATCTACGGCACGCGCTTCGGGGTGCTACCCGGGGAAACGGAATTCGACTTCTCCCTCGCGCTGTTTCTCGGCCTGAGCCTGTTCCACGTGTTCACCGAAACGCTTTCGGCCTCACCCGCCATGATCACGGGAAACCCGAATTTCGTGAAGAAGGTCGTTTTTCCCCTCGAAATACTTCCGGTGGCCCAGGTCGGGGCCGCGCTCTTCCATTTTGGCGCGGGACTCGCGCTCATCGTCACCGGAAGCTTCTTTGGCGGCGCCGGGCTGGGCTGGGGCCTGGCGTGGACCCCCGTGATCCTGCTGCCGCTTCTGCTGCTTTCACTCGGCGTCGGCTGGGCCCTTGCTGCGATCGGCGTCTTTCTGCGGGATATCGGACAGGTCACGGGGTTTATCGCCACCGCGCTGCTGTTCGCGAGCGCCGTGATGTACCCTCCGGACAAGATTCCAGCCGGTCTGGACTGGCTGCGCTTCAACCCGCTGCTGCAAATCGTGGACTTGGCCCGAAGGACGCTGCTTTGGCACGAGCCGATGCCGTGGGCGTCACTGGGCTACGTTTACGGGGTAGGGTTGATGACCTTTGCCATCGGGGCCGTGCTTTTCTCCCTGCTCCGCCGGTCCTTTGCCGAGGTGATTTGACCGCCTTCAGCCTGGCCGCCCAACCGAGATTTCGTAGGGCAGCCGCACCAGCCCGTGCACCACTTCCTGTTCGGGAGTCGTTGCGACCTCCACCACGGCGGCGTTAAGCACTCTGTCCCAAGTATTGTCCGAGTCGCCGCCCGCGCCGCAGCCAAGGTCGAGCGTGTACTGCCCGGGCTGAAGCTCGAGCCGGAACCGGATCGAGACCAGCGCGGCACCACCGACCGGGAGCGACGCGATTAACCGGCGCGTCACGCGCAGACCGGTCGCGAATACAACCTGGCCGTGGCGGTTGCGCAGCTCGCAGCCCGCGCTCACACCTGCCACATCGCGAGCCGCGCGAACAAGGACCGTCACCTGCGCCCAGTCCCCCACCCTGAAACCGCCCGCCGCCGACCCATCGGCGTGCAGAAGCCAGGCCTGCTCCACGCGGACTCCACCGTCACCCAGCCGTTCACAGCCCGACACGTCCAGAGGCGCCGCCTCGGGGACCCGCGCCGATTCCAGTTCGGATGAGGAGGTCGCCGGAGCCGGGGCGTTGCCCGTCAAAGCCGACATCGCCGTCACATACTCACGCACGCACGCTCCGGCCTCGCCGAGGTACCTAACGCGCCCACGGTCGAGCCACATCGCCCGGCGGCACATACTGAGCACGAACGACAGGTCGTGGGTAACCACGAGAAGCGTGACCCCCCGCTGGATTAGCTCATGGAGGCGCCGGCTGCACTTCTGCTGGAACACGATGTCGCCTACGCTCAGGGCCTCGTCGATGATCAGGATGTCCGGCTCGACCGATATGGCGACCGCGAAGGCCACTCGCATCATCATGCCAGTCGAGTAGGTCTTCACCGGCTGCTCCAGGAAATCCCCGATATCGGCGAAGGCCGCGATCGAGTCGAAGCGCCGCTCCATTTCGGAACGCGAGATGCCGAGAATCGCGCCGCTGAGCAGGATGTTTTCCCGGCCGGTGAACTCCGGGTTGAACCCGGATCCCAGCTCCAGCAATGCCGTCACCCGGCCCCGAACCGTGAAATCGCCTGAGGTGGGCTGAAGCGTACCCGCAAGGATCTGCAACAGCGTGCTCTTCCCCGCGCCATTGCGCCCGATGACCCCGAACGCCTCGCCCCGCGCGATATCAAACGACACATCACGGAGAGCATGGATTTCACCCGCGTTGGAGGGCTTCACGACCAAGCCGAGTGCGGATCGCAAATGGCGTCCAAGCCCCGCCCCGGATAGGTAAGTCTTGCCGAGCCCATCCGCACGCAACGCCAACGGATGCGAATCGGGTTCGCCACGATGTTCGGCCTCCAGGGATGGCATCGGAATGATAGCAGGACGCGAGGCGGCCGCTGGGCAAGGCGCAAGCCTCGAGATGGATTCAGCGCGGCTGAGATTGGTGTACTAGGGAGGCGGCACGTTCGAGACAGGCGCGCGCTTCGGCTTCCCGGCCTGGTACGCTTTGCAAGAGTCGTCCAAGACGCATCCAAGCCTCGGCCGAAACGGGTTTTAATCGTACCGCCTGCTCAAGGGCCTCGATACCATCGGCAACCGTTTTAGGCTCCTTCGCACGTGCCAGTCCCAGATGAAGCCATGCCTCGTGGTTCCCCGGATCGGCGCCAACTGCTTTCTCCAAACAGGCGATAGCCTCGGCGAGGTTGTCGCCACTGTTGTAGAGGGACGCACCCAGAGCGATTCGGAAGTCGACCCTTTCGGGTCTCAATTCGACGGCTTTCCTTAGTTGGGGTACGCTTTCAGCTACCCTTCCCGAGCGCATCATCAAAAGCCCAAGCTGGGCATGCGCCATTGCATGGGAGGGCTGCAGACGCAGACATTCCTGGAGGGAAACCTCTGCGAGTGCAGGAGCACCCAAGGCGAGGTGCGCGATCCCCATTTGATAATGCGTTTCAGCTTCCCGCGGCTCCAGACGGGCGGACTCTATCAGGTGTTGGAGCCCCTCCGATACAGTCTCAGGTTTCGACAGAAGAGCAGCCCCAAGCGAGCCATGTGCCCGGTGGTTGAGCGGCGCCTTTGTGATCGTATCACGCCAGATACTTTCTACGGACCTGAAATCCAGATTACGCTGGTACGTCAGGTAGCAGAACAGCAGCGTGAGAGAGGCCACTCCGGCGGCGAAGAATCGCGGCGTGAGGAACTGAATCAGGATAGTGAAGGCTGCGGAGGAGCAGATCAGGGGAAGATATAGCCTGTTCTCAGCAATCGGGGCGCCGATGACGGGGAGGAATGACGTCGTCGGCAAAAGGAGGACAAAGAAGAGAGTCGCAGGAACCCCAGCCGGCTTCCTGCGGAGGAATGCTACTGAGCTGAACAAGAAGCCCAGCAGGCCGGCGAAACCGACCCAAACCGGAAACTGAGAGAGCGACGCGGCAGTGGTGCCACGGTCGAAGATCAGACCAGTCGGCAGAATCGCGAGGCGGACGTATTCTCCCCAGCCTCGGACTTGAATCATCAGGTATTCGCCCCAGGACCAACCTGGGCTAGCGACGCCACCGCGTGAAAACAGATCGGAACCCACCGAAAGGACCAGAAGCAGAAGGAGTCCGGGCACATAGATCAGAAGGTAGCGTAGAACCCCTAACACCTGCGGAGGCGCATCCTTCGCCGGCAGAAACCAGATGAGGAGGGCGCTCACCAGCGGTGCGGTGACAATTGTCTCTTTGGTGAGAACTCCGCAGCAAAAGGCCAAACAGGCTCCCAGGCCCCAAGCGGACAGTAGCCGGGAGCGACTTGCCCGTAAGGTGCAACCAAGGGACGTCAGGTAGCAGAGAGCCATAAGGCTCTCTGCTCGCTGGGAAATGTAGGTAACGCAGACCGTGTTTACCGGGTTGAGTAGCCAAAGGGCCGCGCTTCCAGCTGCGATGCGCCCTCCAAAATCAGCTTTCAAACCAAGGCGACTCAGAAGCTCGAGGATGAGCCAAAAAACCAATGTCCCGTTCACTCCGTGGATGAGCAGGTTTCCAAGACGATAACCTGCTGGATCGGTTCCGGTCCAACTGTGGTCGAGCGCAAAGCTCCAGTTCAGTACGGGGCGGCCTGCCGTGAAGCTCCACTTGGGCGGGGCGAAAGCCTCCTTGGATAGGGCCCCCGACCTAATCGAGGTGTTTTCGACCACCGAAGGGTGATCGTCCAAGAGGAAAGGCGAATGCCATGTCCCTGCGTAGGCCCCAAATAGCAGCAGCCACAAGCCAGCGAACAAGAGCCAGCGAAAGCCTTGGGTAGCGCGATCAGGAAGGCTCTTTGGGCCTTTCATGGAGACCAGACGGAGAGACGACTGAATATAACCAATTTCGACAAAGAAAAAGGGCGACCGGTCGCCCGGTCGCCCTTTGCGGCGTAATATCAGTCAACTATCAAGGAGACGGCGGCAGGTAGGTGCCGGTGCCGATGTTGGTCGGCGCCTTGCCCGCCAGATCACCCGCGAGGCTCAAGGCGCTGAGGTCCTTGGTGCCAGGCGCGCTGACGGTGATCGTACCATTGGCTTGGATGAGCTTGGCCAAGGTGATGTTACCGGAGGCGGTGAACAGACCCGTGGAGTTCAGGTTGATCGTACCACCCTTGTTCACGATCGAGATGCTGCCACCCACGGAGTTGAAGGTAGCGGCACCGGTCGCGGACGAACCGGAAGCCAGCGCGATATCATCAGCCTCGGTGATGCTCACAACCGCACCCGCAAAGCGGACGGTTCCGAACGCATTACCCGAGTTGGTGAGATCGATGTTGCCCGTTCCGGTCTGGAAGCTGGCGTCGCCGGTGACCTTGACCGCACCCGCGTTGCCAATGCTGCCCGTCGCCGAAGTGACGGTCAGGTTAGCAGCGGAGGCGGTCTGGTTGGCGGCACCGAGAACCAGCGTAGCGCCACCCAGCGGTGCCAGCGTAACGTTCTTGGCGTTGAAGACCACACCACCGGAGGTCGGGAACTCAGTCGTCGGGTCATCGAGGGTGATGTTCCCGTTGGAGGCCGTCAGGGAGACGACGCCCGTGCCAGCGCCACCGACGGTGCCGCCCGGACGGACGTTGCTGAGGCCGGTGTCGATGATGTCACCGTTGACCGAGGTCGCCGAGAAGTTGCCCGTGGCAGCCGCAGGCATGGTTACGCGACCGAGGTTGAGAGTACCGCTCTCAACGATGCTGATGCCAGCGTTGCCAGCAACGAACACGCGGCCGAAGTTGTTGCCGGTGTTGGTGACGGCGATGTTGCCAGATGCAGCCGTGAAGGAGGTAGTACCGAACACCTTCGCCGCGGCCGCCTGGGTGATTTCGCCAGTGGTTCCAGTTGTAGCAACCGTCAACGAATTGGCGTCGATCGTACCGAGGCTCAAGTTACCACTGGAGATCAGGGCGACCTGACCCGCCGGGGCGGAGGCGTTGACGCGGCCGGTGAAGGACCCCGTCGTCGACTGACCCACCTGAGTGGTGTTACCGAGCAGGATGCTGCCATTGGCGGCAGAGAGGGTGACGTTACCCGCCGAACCAGTCGACAGCGTGGTGTTACCCACGCCAGCGTTGTTGTCCTCGATGATGCTGCCGGTGCGGCTGGTCAGCGAGACCGTAGCGTTGCCAGAGCTCAGGCTACCGAGGCGGATGCTGCCGTCCTCGACGAGGGTGATTCCGCCGCCACCGCTGTTGAGCTGAACACGACCGAAGCTGTTACCAGCATTGGCGACCGTGATCGTATTGTTGGTGGTCTGGAACGAGCTCGTGCCGAAGCTGAAGATCGACGAACCCGTGCTCTGAGCGATACGGCCCGAGTTACCCGCACCACCGTTGTTCGCAGTGACGAAGAGCGAACCCACATTCAGATTGCCAAGCGTGACACCCCAGGTTCCAGCCTCCGTCAGCTGAGACCCGATATTAGCCGGGGAGGTTGAGGCAACCGTACCGCTGTTGCCCGCGGTTACGTTGACCGCAGTGCCAGCCGTGCCTGAAACGCTGACATTGTTGATGTCATTGATGATTGCACCGCCCGTCGGGCTCGCAAGAACGACGTTGTTGAAGTCGTTGTTGCGATAGAGGACGGCGTTGCCGGCCGTGGCGAGGGTGGTAGTGCCACCAACCTTCAGCGCGCCATTAGCAGTCTGAACAACGCTGGTGTTCGTCGCGCCCGTGATCGTCACAGTCGGAAGACCGGCACCAGCGACTCCGTTGGTGTAACTGCCGTTGCTCGCGCTGTTGGTGACGTTGAAGCCGGTGATCTGACCGGCGGCATTGAGGGTGGCCGTTACCGTTGCAGCGGTAGCGGGAGCGACGCCGCCAACACCATTACCAACCACCGTTACCGTCGGAGCGGTGGCGAAGGTCACCATGCCCACGGTTGAGGATGAGTTGGAGGAGATGCCAGTAAGGCGACCGGTATTCTCGTTGACCGTAACAACCGGAGCAATCCAGGTGTTTGTCGAGGCCAAGGTACCCGCGTCAGCAATCACGCCAGCCGCAGTGAGCGACAGGTTTCCGCTGATCGTCGAGAAGCCTGCCACGTTGATGTACCCACCGGCGTTAACCGAAAGGTTACCCGTCGTGAGGCTGCCGAGGGTGATCGGAGCATTGGCCGTGGTAAGACCGGAAGCGGTTCCGATGGTGGTGGTCCCGTTCGCGCCGAGGATCGACGTAACTTCGACCGCGCCATTCAGATTCGTGATCGAATTATCCAGACCACCGTTCAGGGCGATCTTGCCGATGCGGCTCTCCGTGGCGGCAGTCGTGAGGGTCGCGGCAGCGACCGGCGTGTCGAGGACAACGTTGTTGTTGCCCGAGACCGTGAAGGTCGCAGTGCCCGAGTCGACACGGATGCTGCCCGAATCAACGATGGAACCA
>Ga0255204_1000146_pt1 | contig 23630 bp, 19 predicted proteins | sample Miss_Colum_RepC__2_FD_188418 | JGI IMG/M metagenome (GOLD analysis project Ga0255204, IMG submission 188418) | Freshwater microbial communities from Mississippi River, Louisiana, United States - Miss_Colum_RepC_8h | ecosystem: Environmental > Aquatic > Freshwater > River | place: USA: Louisiana... | reverse complement strand
GCTTCCCGGACTTGACCGCGAAGCCCAAAAACCGTTCCCTTCGACCCGGAAGGTGTCTCACTTTTCGAGCGCCACCCGCCGCACTTTTCGACCGCCGCTTACAGGCAAACTGAAAACTACAACCGCAAACACCTCCCTTGCTTGAAGGAGCCACGGAGGCGAGTGTTGAAGGACAAGACCATGATGAGGCTAGTCAGCAATCTTTGGTGTGCGCTGTTGGTGCTGCTCCTGTCGGCGGCAGCCGGGGACGGCCAAGTCATCAATTCGTTTTCCCCGCTCTTTGCCAGTCCCGGCGAGATCGTCGTCATCCAAGGCTCCGGTTTCACCGGGGTTTCGGCTGTCCAATTCGCCAACGGTAGAAGCGCCACCTTCACCGCCACATCGGACACGCAAATCGCCACCACTGTTCCAAGCGGGGCCGTTTCAGGTCCGATTGGCGTTCTGAAGTCCGGCAACTTGGTTTTCAGTGTGCAATCGTTCACTGCGATTGGCCCCGGCCCCTACGTGGATTCGTTCACGCCTGCCACCGGCAACCAAGGCGTCCAAGTCACCTTCACGGGAGTTCATTTTACCGGTGTGACCAGCGTGAGCTTTAACGGTGTGGCGGCCTCATCAATCGCAGTCACCGCTGACACCCAGCTCCGCGCCACGGTCCCGGCGGGGGCCACCAGTGGGTCCATCACCGTCACCTCGCCAGCCGGCACTTGGACCACTGGCACGCCGTTTTACCTGCCACCGTCCATCGCCAATTTTTCTCCCGCCAGCGGCACAGTGGGAACGTCTGTGACCATCAATGGCGCAAACTACCTCAACGCCTCCGCCGTGCGGTTCAATGGCGTCTCGACTCCGTTCACGGTGAACACGGCCTCACGCATCACCGCAACCGTCCCCGCCGGGGCTTCTTCAGGGGCCATCAGCGTGACCGCGCCCGCCGGTGGAGGTTCTAGTTCCAGTTCCTTCATCGTCAGTCTGCCGGGCGCAGTGGCTCCGACCATCACGGCCCACCCGCAGCCACAAACCGCGTCCATCGGCCAGACCGTGACGTTTTTCGTGACAGCCAGCGGGACGCAGCCGCTCGCTTACCGATGGCGCAAGAACGGGAGTTTCATTTCCGGGGCCACGTCCGGGAGCTACAGCGTGGCGAACGTGCAGGCATCAAGCGTTGGCAGCTACGATGTGGAAGTCAGCAACGTGGCCGGAACCGTGTTCAGCCAGTCGGCCAGCCTGACGGTGAACACTCCGCCTAGTATTTCCACGCAACCGCTGAACAAGACCGTGTTCGTCGGCCAGAGCGCATCGTTCTCCGTTTCGATTTCTGGATCGTCTCCGCTTTCGTTTCAGTGGCGCAAGAACGGGACAAACATTAGCGGTGCAACCTCGCAAAGTTTCTTTATCGGCGGTGTTCAGGCATCGCAAGCGGGCGGCTACAGTGTGGTTGTGAGCAATCCCTATGGCTCCGTCACCAGCGCCACGGCTACGCTCACCGTGTCGTCTGCCGTGGCCCCGAGCATTTCCAGCCAGCCGCAAAGCCGTCAGGTGGATGCTGGCCAGAGCGTCACCTTTTCCGTTTCGGCTACGGGCAGCCCGTCGCCTTCGTTCCAATGGCGCAAGAACGGAACCGCCATTCCGGGCGAGACTGGCACTTCTTACACCATCGGCAGCGTGCAGCAGAGCCACGCTGGCACCTATGATGTGGTCGCCAGCAACATCGCCGGAACTGAGGCCAGTTCACCCGCACTACTGACGGTAGGGAACGCTCCATTGATAACAGTGCAGCCGACCAATCAGACCGTCACCGCAGGCGCTACCGTGACGCTTTCCTTCGCCGCGAGTGGAACAGCACCACTGTCGTATCAGTGGCGGCGGGAAGGCACGAACATTGCAGGGGCCAACAGCGGAACCTTAGTTCTGAATTCAGCGCAACCGGGCGACAGCGGCTATTACTCCGTTTTCGTGACAAACTCTCTCGGCACGGCAGTCAGTTCTGCCGCCGCCATCAGCATCCTGCCACCGGGCGGCTTACCCAATCGCGTGTTGAACCTCGATGGTGATGGAGATTTCGTCGTCATCCAAGATGGGCCTGGCTTGCAGAATCCAACTGCGCTCACCATCGAGGGTTGGTTTTTCCCCGTTGCCAATGCCCCGAACACCAAGCCGCACTTCATCAACAAGGGTGATGGCCAAGACGGGGCCAGCAGCCGGAGCTACGAACTTTCATGGACGCCCGCCGACGGCTTTTGGGCCGAAGTTTTTCTTGGCACTGACACCTACGCGACCCTCAAAACGCCAACTCCCCCCGGCCAATGGACCCACATCGCTATCACCTACGACAGCGCCAACAGGCTGATTTGCCTGTATAAGAACGGGACGCTTGCGGTGAGCAGCACGAACGATGCTGCTGGAGTGCCACTGACCGGCCAGACCGTGCGGCAGACTACCTTGCCACTTGTTTTCGGAGTGATTCCGGGCGGCCCGCCGACTCATGCCACCGGCAGCATGGACGAGGTGCGGATTTGGAGTCGCGTCCGCACTGCCGACGAAATTGCCGGTTCAATGTTTTGCCGCTTGGTAGGCACCGAGCCGGGATTGGCTGGCTACTGGACCTTCGATGACGGAACCGCCTCTGACCTTGCCGGGCACGGCCATCATGGGGCATTTAGCGGCAATGCGGCCCCGGTCACTCTGCTGGGGGCAGACCCGCTTCACTCTACCAACCAAACTCCGTGCATCACGTCGCAGCCGCAAAACCTCATGGTGGGTATTGGCCAGACCGCCAGCTTTGCCGTGACCGCCGTCGCTGGCACCAACACCGGCCCCTTCAGTTACCAATGGCGTAAGGACGGAACTCATGTGACTGGAGCGACGAACGCAACGCTGGTCCTGAGCGCCGATCAATCAGGCGAGAGCGGCTTTTACTCGGTCGTTGTCTCGAATCAGTTTGGCACCGCAACGAGCGCCACGGCCGCTGTCACCGTCGTTAATCGCGTCCTGACGCTTGATGGCAGCGGGGACTTCGTGACCATTACGAGTGCGGCCGACTTGCAAGACCCGACTGCGTTCACCATCGAAGGGTGGTTCTATCCCGTTGCCAATGCGGCTAACACGAACCCGCACTTCATCAACAAGGGCGACGGTCAGAGCGGTGACAGCAGCCGAAGCTACGAGGTCGAGTGGAATCCCACCAGTGGGTTTGGAGCGACTGTGTTTCTCGGAACTAGCACCTACGCTACCTTGTCAACGCCCGGTCCAGCCGGAGAGTGGACGCACATCGCGCTTACCTATGACAGCAAACAAAAGCTGCTTTGCCTCTATAAGAACGGTGTTCTCGTGGCAAGCGACACCAACAATGCTGCCGGGGTGCCACTGACCGGCCAGACGGTGCGGCAGACAACATTGCCCCTCGTGTTTGGGGTGATTCCGGGCGGCCCGCCGACCCATGCCACCGGTAGCATGGACGAGGTGCGGATTTGGAGTCGCGTCCGCACTGCCGAGGAAATTGCCGGTTCAATGTTTTGCCGCTTGGCAGGGAGCGAACCCGGCCTTGCGGGCTACTGGACCTTCGATGACGGCACGGCTCGTGACGCCACCGGCCACGGTCACGACGGGGTTTTCAGCGGCAACGCGAGCGCCACGGTGTTGCTTGGCTCCGACCCGTTGCACTCGACCAACAAGGCACCTTGCATCACAACGCAGACGCACCCCCAGACTGCCATCACCGGTTCAAGCGTCAGTTGGCTCGTGACCGCCGTGGGCGAACCGCCCCTTACGTTTCAGTGGCAGCGCAACGGCTTGAGCTTGGCGGGCGCGACCAATTCCTCGCTGACCTTGACCAACTTGGCCCGTCAGCCAGACGCCGGAACTTACTCGGTAAGTGTATCCAACGCCTTAGGCACAATCACGAGTGTCAGTGCCGTTCTGAAAGTCCTGGTGTCCCAGCGCATGGAAGAACCAGAGCGATTGCCCGACGGGCGTTTTCGGCTGCTGTTTGGAGACTTTGACAGCAATCCACTTACGGATGCCGAAAAGGGCCGGTTTCAGGTTCAATGGTCAACTAACCTTTCCTCATGGCAGGACTTCACGAACACGCTAGGCGCTATGAGCAACGGCAAAGTCACCTTTGAAGATCCACTTCCGTCATCTAGCCTGCGCCGCTTCTATCGCGTCATCACGAAATAGCCGTCGGCTGGAGTCGTCCGCTTTCGACTTGCCCGAGCCTCAATTTTTCCACCTTGTCCCTCACGTCCGGCTGCAAAGCACTCAGCACATTTTGCAGCGGCTCCGTCGGGAAGTCACCGGGCCGGAAGTAAAACCGTTCCACCAGTTGCACCACCCGTCGCGCCGTCGCGCACGGCCTCCGCTTGCCCTCCTCCCAACGCCGCAGCGTGTGCGGACTCACCGCCAGCAACGCCGCCAGCTTGCCCCGTGAGAACCGGTGTTCCCGCCGCAATCGCAGCAACGTCTGGCGCGTCTGCCCCGCGTCCGGCAGGGCGGCACTGGCAATGAGCGCGAGGCCATCGCCCGGCATGGCATCCGTTACCCCGGCCGCAGTCAGCACCAGCTTCCCATGCGGACACCGTGGAATGTCTGCTTTCAGCATGGGGCCACTGTGCCACATTGGCGCACACAACGCCACCGACCAGTGAACACGCCTCCCTTTTGGTCAATTCCCCCCTCTCAGGAGCCTTTGCACCCCTTGCGGAGGTAGTTCGGCAACGATTCCTTGCCCTTTATTGGGTCGGTTAGCATCATCACGCCCGAAAGCACTGAAGGAACGGCACTTTGGGCCAATTTACAGTAAAAATGCGACCCCCGGTCAATTCCCGCCATCACTCTGCCGCTTTTCCATCATCCGTTTAGCCTGAAACACCCCTTTTGACCTCCACCTCATGTTCGAACAAGCCTTCAAAAACATCGACGACGTCCTCTGGAAAGACGCCGGTTGCACCAGCGAACTGGATTACACCGAGCAGACCTCGTGGCTGCTCTTCCTGAAATATCTCGACGCCCTCGAACACGACAAAGCCACCGAAGCCGCCCTCGACGGGAAGAAATACACCCACATCCTCGACAAGCCCTATCGCTGGGAATCGTGGGCTGCGCCCAAGGGCAAGGACGGCCAGATCGACCACAACACCGCCCTGACCGGCGACGACCTCATCGCCTTCGTCAACGGCAAGCTCTTCCCCTACCTGCACGGCTTCCGGGCCAAGGCCACCGGCCCGAACACCATCGAATACAAGATTGGCGAAATCTTCAGCGAGATTAAGAACCGCATCCAGAGCGGCTACAACCTGCGCGAGATCATCGACCACATCGACGAACTCCGCTTCCAGTCCCAGGCCGAGAAGCACGAGCTTTCGCACCTCTACGAGGCCAAGATTAAAAACATGGGCAACGCCGGACGCAACGGCGGCGAGTATTACACCCCGCGCCCGCTCCAGCGCGCCATGGTGCAGGTCGTGAACCCCAAGCTCGGCGAAACCATCTACGACGGCGCGGCGGGCTCGTGCGGCTTCCTCTGCGAGTCGTTTGTTTACCTGAAGCAGACCAACCCCAAGCGCACCACCGCCCAGGACCGGTTCCTGCAAGAGCGCACCTTCTACGGCAAGGAAAAGAAGTCCCTCGCTTACGTCATCGCGATCATGAACATGATCCTGCACGGCATCGAGGCGCCCAACATCATCCACACCAACACGCTGGCCGAGAACCTCGCCGACATTCAGGAGAAAGACCGCCACGACATCGTCATGGCCAATCCGCCCTTCGGCGGCAAAGAGCGCAAGGAAGTGCAGCAAAACTTCCCTATCCGCACCGGCGAGACCGCGTTCCTCTTCCTCCAGCACTTCATCAAAATCCTCAAGGCCGGAGGCCGCGCCGGCATCGTCATCAAGAACACCTTCCTCTCCAACACCGACAACGCCTCCGTCAGCCTGCGCCAGAAACTCCTCGAAGAATGCAACCTCCACACCGTGCTCGACTGCCCCGGCGGCACGTTCATCGGCGCGGGCGTGAAGACCGTGGTGCTCTTCTTCGAGAAAGGCACGAAGACGCGCAAAGTGTGGTTCTACCAGCTCGACCCCGGCCGCAACATGGGCAAGACCAACCCGCTTAACGACGCCGACCTCGCCGAGTTCATCGCGCTCCAAAAGAGCAAAGCCGACTCGCCCAAAAGCTGGAGCGTGGACGCGGCGGCCATCGACCCGAAGACCTTTGATTTGTCGGTGAAGAACCCCAACGGCGGCGAGGAAATCGCGCACCGCAGCCCGCAGGAAATCATGGACGAAATCGCCGCGCTGGACGCCGAGAGCGCGGAAGTGCTGGGGAACATCAAGGCGCTGCTATGAAGAAGGGGTGGCCAATCAAAACGCTGGGGGACGTGTGCCAACTCATTTCCGGCCAGCACATCGACGCGAAAGACTACAACACGGAGTCTCGGGGCGTCGGTTATCTCACTGGGCCTTCCGACTTCGGGCCATTGCATCCGGTGATCACAAAGTGGACGGAACACCCGAAGGTAAAGGCCAAGCGCGGTGACGTGCTCATAACTGTAAAGGGATCGGGTGTCGGCAAAATCAACCTGCTCGACGAAGACGAAGTCGCAATCAGTCGTCAGTTGATGGCCGTTCGAGTGACCGGCGCAGAGCCAAGTTTTGTCCACGCGATTCTCAGTTCGACATTCGACCACTTCCAGTCGCTTTCCACGGGTGCTGCAATCCCGGGCATCTCCCGCGAGCAAGTCCTTGGGCTGACAATCGCGCTCCCCCCGCTGGCCGAACAGCAGCGGATCGTCGGCCTGCTGGACGAAGCGTTTGATGGACTCGCCATCGCCAAAGCCAACGCCGGAAAGAACCTCCAAAACGCCCGCGCCCTCTTCGAAAGCCACCTCCAATCCGTCTTCACCCACCGCGGCAAAGGCTGGGTGGAGAAGACTGTGGACAAGCTATCCACCAATCTCGACAGCAAACGCGTTCCCATCACCAAGAGCGACCGCAAAGCTGGCGAGTATCCCTACTACGGCGCATCAGGAATCGTGGACTACGTCGCCGACTACATCTTCGATGGCGATGCACTTCTCGTTTCGGAAGATGGCGCGAATCTGTTGATGCGCTCGACGCCCATCGCCTTCTCGGTGTCCGGCAAATACTGGGTCAACAATCACGCCCACATCTTGAAGTTTGAGAACATGGAGACTCAGCGTTTCGTCGAATTCTATCTCGAAAGCATCAAGCTCGACGAATTCGTGACTGGCGCAGCCCAACCCAAGCTGAATCAAAAGGCACTCAACTCGATTCCGATTCCGATTCCGCCGAAACTCGATGAACAAGCTCGCATCGTCGCCCAACTCGACGCCCTCGCCGCCGAAACCCAACGGCTGACGCGGCTCTACGAGCAAAAGCAGGCGGCACTGGTGGCGTTGAAAAAGTCCCTCCTGCACCAAGCCTTTACCGGAGAATTGTGAAATGAAACCGGGCGCGCCAATTCCCAGCCCTGCAAGGGCACAATGTGATAGCCCAGGGCAACGTCCTGGGTTACGCGCCCCCCAGAAATCTCAAGCCCTGAAAGGGCGGGACTCCACACCCGTTGCCGTCCGCCGAAGGGTTCGTGCCCAAGGTTCCGCCCCTTCAGGGCGGGGAATTGTTTTGTCCGTTGAACCCGGGGCGTTGCCCCGGGCTATCACCTGCCGCCCTTTCAGGGCTTGCCGCACCGCTGCCCCCGCCGCCGAAACCCAACGGCTGACGCGGCTCTACGAGCAAAAGCCGGCGGCGCTGGCGGCGTTGAAAAAGTCCCTCCTGCACCAAGCCTTCACCGGAGAATGGTGAAGGCTTACTTCCCAATGGTCTTTGAATGATGCATTTCCTCTCCCGCGAAGCCACTGTCGCCAAAGCCGGATTCAACCGCTGGCTGGTTCCGCCCGCCGCCATTGCGGTTCACATGTGCATTGGCGAGGTGTATGGGTTCAGCGTCTTCAATGTGCCGCTCACGCAGGCGGGCGCAGGCTGGACGATTCCGCAGGTGGGCTGGATTTATTCCATCGCGCTTTTCATGCTCGGCATGTCGGCGGCGGTATTCGGCAAATGGGTGGAGCGCAGCGGGCCGCGCAAGACGATGGTGGTGAGCGCGGCGTGCTTCTGCGGCGGCCTGCTCATCTCCGCGCTCGGCGTGAAGCTGAAGATGCTCTGGCTGCTTTACCTCGGCTACGGCTTCACCGGCGGCATCGGCCTTGGGCTCGGCTACATTTCGCCCGTCTCCACGCTGATCAAATGGTTTCCCGACCGCCCCGGGATGGCGACAGGGATGGCGATCATGGGATTCGGCGGCGGTGCGCTCATCGGCGCGCCGCTCGGCGTGAAGCTGATGGAGCATTTCAAATCCGCCACCTCCATCGGAGTGGCCGAGGCCTTCATCGCGATGGCAGGCCTCTATGCGGTCTCGATGCTGTTCGGGGCATTCATCGTCCGCGTTCCCGCAGAGGGCTGGAAGCCGGAAGGATGGGAGCCGAAGGAGCATGTGAAGCCGATGGTGACAAATGCGAACGTGGCGGTCGATGTGGCGTGGAAGACGCCGCAGTTCTGGTGCCTGTGGGTGGTGCTGTGCATGAACGTGAGCGCGGGCATCGGGATCCTCGGGCAGGCATCGAAGATGTGCTCGGACATGTTCGGCGTGAGCGCGGCGGTGGGCGGGGGTTTTGCGGGGCTGCTGAGCATTTTCAACATGGGCGGGCGTTTTGTCTGGTCGTCCGTCTCCGATTACACCGGGCGCAAGAGCGTCTATTGCATCTACTTTCTCCTCGGCGCGATCCTGTATTGCGCCGTGCCGTGGACGCAGCAAATTCAGGGCAAGGTGGCGCTCGTCGCGGTCACGGCGATCATCATCACGATGTATGGCGGCGGCTTTGCGACTATCCCAGCGTATCTGCGCGACCTGTTCGGGAGCTATCAGGTCGGGGCCATTCACGGACGCCTCATCACCGCGTGGTCCGTCGCCGCGCTGATCGGGCCGAGTCTCGTGAACTACATTTCCACCGCCAAGATCGCCGCCGGCGTGCCCAAGGCCGAGGCCTACAACTCGACCATGTTCCTTATGGCCGGGCTGCTCGGAATCGGGCTCATCGCCAATCTGCTCGTGCGACCGGTGAATCCGAAATACCACCTGAAAGAAACCCCCAAAACCTGAACTCATGAAAGCTCTTGCCCTTGCCATCGCCTGGACTTGGATCGCCTTGCCGCTGGGCTGGGGCGTCTATCAGTCTGTGCAGAAGGCGATGCCGCTTTTCACCGGGGAAGCAAAGCCCGCTGCACCCAGCAGGCAGGTGCCATGAACGAAGCCGAAACCAGAGCCGAGCACATCGACCCCGCGTTGAAAGCGGCGGGTTGGGGCGTCGTCGAGGGCAGCAAAATCCTGCGCGAATATCCCATCACGCCGGGCTGCATCGCGGGCCACGGCAGACGCGGCAAGGCGCTCACCGCCGACTACGTGCTGGTCTATCGCAACCGCAAGCTGGCCGTGGACGAAGCCAAGGCGTGGGACAAGCCGCTGACGGAAGGCGTGGGCCAGGCCAAGGATTACGCGGGCAAGATGGCTGTGCGCTTCGCCTACGCCACCAACGGCCAGGGCATCTACGCCATCGACATGGAGACGGGGAAGGAAGGCGAAATCGCCGCCTACCCCACGCCGGACGAACTCTGGGCCATGACCTTCGCCGAGACGGATGCGTGGCGCGACCGTTTCGCCGCCGTGCCGACGCCGGACAAAAGCGGGAGCTGGACCCTTCGGTTTTATCAGGAGATCGCGGTCAACCGGGTGCTGGAGCGGATCATCGCCAAACAAACTCGCATCCTCCTGACACTTGCCACGGGCACGGGGAAAACCTCCATCGCTTTCCAGATTGCATGGAAGCTCTTCCAAGCACGTTGGAATCTGATCGAGTGGAAGACGAGCGGCGAGCCGACGCGCCGCCCGCGCATCTTGTTTTTGGCCGACCGGAACACTCTCGCGACGCAAGCCTACAACGATTTCACTTCGTTCGCCGCCTTCGCTGACGACGCGCTCGTGCGCATCAAGCCGGAGGACATCCGCAAGAAGGGTTCTGTCATCAAGAACGCCAGCCTGTTCTTCACCATTTTCCAGACCTTCATGAGCGGTCCGCCCAAGGATGGAAAACCGTCACCCTATTTCGGCGAGTATCCGCCGGACTTCTTCGATTTCATCGTCATCGACGAGTGCCATCGCGGCGGCGCGAACGACGAAAGCAACTGGCGCGGCATCCTCGATTACTTCGCGCCCGCCGTGCAGCTCGGCCTCACCGCCACGCCCAAGCGCAAGGACAACGTGGACACCTACGCCTACTTCGGCGAGCCGGTGTTCATCTACTCGCTCAAGGACGGCATCAACGATGGCTTCCTCACGCCCTTCCGAGTGAAGCAGATTCAAACGACGTTGGATTACTACGTTTACACCTCGGATGACGCCGTGGTGGAGGGTGAGATCGAGGCGGGAAAAATTTACGAGGAAGCGGACTTCAACCGGAGCATCGAAATCCGCGAACGAGAGAAGAAGCGGGTGGAAATCTTCCTTTCGCAGATCAACCAGAACGAGAAGACGCTGGTTTTCTGCGCGAACCAAGCCCACGCGCTGCTGGTGCGCGACCTGATCAACCAGCTCAAGGCGAGCAAAGACCCGAACTACTGCGTGCGCGTAACCGCCGACGATGGCGAGTTGGGTGAGCAACACCTGCGAGCATTTCAGGACAACGAGAAATCCATCCCGACCATCCTCACCACGTCGCAGAAGCTCTCAACCGGCGTGGACGCCCGCAACATCCGGAACATCGTCCTGATGCGCCCGATCAACTCCATGATCGAGTTCAAGCAGATCATCGGGCGCGGCACCCGGCTCTTCGACGGCAAGGACTACTTCACGATCTACGACTTCGTGAAGGCGCACCTGAATTTCCAAGACCCGGAATGGGACGGCCCGCCGCAGGAAGAAGAGCCCTGCCCGAAATGCGGCCAGCGCCCGTGCGCCTGCGTCATGACACCGCCCAAGCCGTGCGAGGTCTGCGGCAAGTCCCCGTGCGAATGTCCGAAAGAGCCGTGCCCGGTCTGCGGGCAGATCAACTGCGTGTGCGAGAAGCGGAAGAAGGTGAAGGTGAAGCTGGCGGACGGTAAAGAGCGCACCATCCAGCACATGATGATGACCACCTTCTGGCATCCCGACGGCACCCCAATGTCCGCGCAGCAATTCATGGAACTGCTCTTCGGCAAGCTGCCGGTCTTCTTCCAGAGCGAGGCAGAACTGCGCAAACTGTGGAGCGCACCGGACACGCGGGCGAAGCTGCTGGCCAGCTTGGCCGAGAAAGGCTTCGGTCACGACCAGCTTGCCGAGATGCAAAGGCTCATTGCGGCGGAGCAGAGCGACCTCTTCGACGTGCTCGCCTACGTCCGCTACAGCACCCCGACCATCACCCGCAAAGAACGCGCCGATCATGCGCGGGTGTATATCAACTCCAGTTTCAACGCCAAACAGCAGGCGTTTCTGGATTTCGTGCTCTCCCACTATGTCAGCGAAGGCGTGTCCGAACTGGATCAGGGCAAGCTCACCCCGCTGCTTCGGCTCAAGTATCACGACTCCATCGCCGACGCCGTGGCTGACTTGGGGAAGCCGGAGGACATCGGCAAGGTCTTCGCGGGGTTTCAACAATACCTCTACACCGACAAGGTGGCGTAGAGGCCGCTTTTGCACCGCATCACGCTTGGAAGCATGAAAAAGGTCGTGATCCACACCGACGGCGGCTGTCACGGCAACCCAGGGCCGGGTGGTTGGGCCGCGACCCTCGCCTATGGGACTCAAGTCCGCGAAGTCAGCGGCGGAGAACCGGCCACCACGAACAACCGGATGGAAATGCAGGCGGCAATCCACGCCCTGAACGCGCTCAAGGAACCCTGCGAAGTCGAAGTGTTCACCGACTCCAGCTACCTAAAGGACGGCATCACGAGCTGGCTGGCCGGATGGAAGAAGAAAGGTTGGCGAACCAAATCCAAGCAGCCCGTGAAGAACGAAGATCTGTGGCGCGCACTGGATGCCGCCGTTTCCCGGCACAAGGTGCAATGGAAATGGCTGAAGGGTCATGCCGGTCATGCTGGCAACGAGCGGTGCGACCAGTTGGCCAACGAAGAAATCGCCCGGATCAAGCAGACTCAGACGGCGGACCAGTTAAAGGCTGCCCTTGCCCAGTTCGTAGCCGTCCGGGACGCGAGCGCGGCGCGTGAGAATACGCCAACTCTCCCGTTGCCCTTGGCCTGAGTGTCGCGGAATCCGCACAACTCGCACCGTGCCACCCGCCTCCGGCGGAACTGAAATCGTGGGAAATCTGTCCGAATGAGAAAATGGGTGTATGCCTTCCACCCGCGCACACCCCCCGGCAACCCCAAACCCACCGGCAGCCACCGGAGCCACAACGAGCCTCCCGTAGCTTCCACCCCGACTACCGCACCGTCACCGAACGGCTGAAGTTGCCCCTTGGCGATGGAAGCGAGCGTCACCGGACAAACAACGGTTCACCCGCGCATCGAAAAGATGCAACAGAATGCAACACCGGAAGTGCGTTTCGGTGCGCTTTTGCGACATCTAGCTCATTTTGAGCAAAGAGCATTTTTCGCCTGTATTCATGCAGGTTTGGTGCGTGTTTACGTCACCGTCGCGCAATGGCTTGGATGGATTTGTAAACCGTCGGTCGTCGGTTCAAATCCGACAGCTGGCTCCAGCTACGCCCCAAGCCGCATCCACCCTATGCTCCGCCCGGTTCGATGGACATCCCGCGAGCACGCATCTGGGGCTCAAAGCTCCCCCGGACTCTGGCAGTCCGGGGCGCGGTGGCAGCGCACTCGTTCTACAGCTTCCTTTCCGGCGCAGACCGCAGTATGCCAGACCCGGGCACTCAACCAGACGCGGAAGTTCGGGCGGGGCGCCGCGCCTTGAAATCAGTCAAGCGCAACGCCGCCCCAAGCTCACTCGCAGCGGCCGTTGGCACTGGCGACGTAGCCAGGGCGAGCTGTCGCCTCAGGGCACGATAGGCGCAGTAAAAAGAACAGCCAGCCCACCACGACAGATAACAGCAGGAGACCGATGGACATCCAGATTACGGGCGTTGTGAATTTCGGCTTTGAACCGCTCCGGCCCGGCCTAGACTCGCGGTGTGCTCAACGATTTTTCCAAGCAGCTTCAGGAGGGCCACGCCCTCGAACCCGCCCAGGTGGCCAACGCAGTGGGCGCGTTGGTGGATGAAGCGGTTGCGCCCGAGACCAAGGCTGCCTTTCTGACCGCACTGGCGCAGAAGGGTGAAACCACGGAGGAAATCGCCGCGTTTGCCACCGCGTTGCGCGCGCGCTCGGTGCCCGTGCCGGTGGATGAGGCCACGCGGGCCGGGGAAATACTCGATGTCTGCGGCACGGGGGGAGATCGGCTCAACACGTTCAACATCTCGACCACCGTGGCGCTGGTCTGCGCGGCGGCGGGTGTTACCGTGGCGAAGCACGGGAACCGTGCCATCACCTCGCAATCGGGCAGCGCGGATGTGCTGGAGGCGCTGGGCGTGCCTATCGAGCTCCCGCCCGACGGAGTGGCGGCGGCCTTGCGGGAGCAGCGGTTTGCCTTCCTCTTCGCGCCGAAGTTTCACCCTGCCTTCAAACACATCGCCCCTGCCCGCAAACTTTGCGCCGAGCGCGGCCAGCGGACCATTTTCAACTTCCTTGGCCCGTTGTTGAACCCGGCGCGGCCGAGCGCGCAGATCATCGGAGTGCCCCGCCCGGAGTTGTGCGAGCCGATGGCGAAGGTGTTGCAGCGCCTCGGCGTGCGGCGGGGCATGGTGGTGTGCGGGGAGGTGCCGCGACCGGGCGGTCCGGCGTTTCTGGATGAGCTGTCCACGCTGGGCGAGACGACGGTCGCGGAGTTTTATCATGATCGCGGGTTTGCCGTGTCGAAGCTTTCCCCGGCTGACTTCCCGCTTCACGCCGCGACGCTTGCCGAGCTGGCGGGGGGGGACAAACACGCCAACGCGGCGATCCTTCACCGGCTGCTGGCAGGCGGAGAGCGCGGTGCCCGGCGTGATGCGGTGCTGTTGAATGCGGCGGCCGGCTTGTTCGTGGCCGGGCAGGCCAGGTCCATCTCGGAAGGGTGGGAGCTGGTCGAACGCGTCTTGGACGAAGGGGCTGCCGCCCGGAAGCTCGCCGAGCTGTGCCGTCGGTGACGTGATGCTGTTTGAGATGAAGCCGCCGCCCCCACGCCTGCCAGTGGATCGTGCGCGCGCCAAGGCGTGTCTGGTGGCCAACTTGAGTCTGCCGGGCCTGGGCTCCCTGCATGTCGGGCGGCGAGTGGGGTGGGCGCAGGTGGCCGTGGCTGCCTGTGGTTTTGTGCTTACGATGAGCTTCGGGGGTTGGGTTGTCGCAGAGTGGGTGCGGGCGCGGGAATTGCCTTTCCTCACCATTTTGGAGCGGGGTGAGCTGCCGCCGGGATTTCTGAAGCAGTTGCTCGTCGGGCTCAGCGGCCTCGGTCTGTTTGTCATCGCGCTGGGCTGGGCGCTCATCACCAGTCTGCTCGTGTATCAGGAGGCGCGGGCGAACGAGGGCCGCTGAACCACTGCTGGCCCCCGTTTCCTGGGCCCCGGCTTGTGCCAAACGCTGGCGGGGGCGCGCGATGGGAAATTTGCTGGACGCGGATCAAGCCAACGCCAAGGATTTCCCTGATGCGCGACCTTCTCAAACAATCCTTCGCACTTGTCGGGCTCGTGAAGTCTCTCCGTCAGATTCCCTTCGACCTGAAGCGCGCTCTTTGGTGCATCGGGCGCGACGGGGACATCCGCGAATACTTGGACACTCACCCGGTGCGGAAACTCCAGATTGGGGCCGGCTACAACATGCTGGATGGCTGGCTGAACGCGGACTTCAATCCCGACACGCGCCAGCCCGGGCAGCTATACCTCAACGCCACCCGGCCCTTTCCCTTTCCGGATGCGTCGTTCGACCATGTGTTCAGCGAACACATGATCGAGCACATCTGGTGGTCGGACGGGCAGTTCATGCTCAAGGAGATCCATCGCATCCTCAAGCCCGGTGGCACCGTGCGCATCTCCACGCCGAACTTGGAAAGCATCGCCAGCCTCATCCAGCCGCCGCTCACCCCCATCAAGCAGCAATATCTCAAGCTCTCCACGGACAAGCACATCCCCCACGCGGTGGGCTACCGCCCGGGTTTCGTGATGAACAATTTCTACTGGGACTTCGGCCACTTCTTCATCTACGACTCCGAGACGCTGGACCTCGCCCTCAACCTGGCGGGCTTCAAGGACATCAAACGCTGGCAGCCCATGGAGAGCGATGTGCCGGCCCTCAAGGGCATCGAATCACACCAGAAGATCGTTGGCGACGAGGTGAACGTCTTCGAGTCCATCATCATGCAAGGCGTGAAGCGCTAGCCGGCGAAGTCGCCGGTGGTGGCGTGTCCCTGGCGGCGAGATAGAGGTCAGCCGGGTGCGCTGCTCACCACGCCGCTCCCTGCGGGGGGGGGACGCCTTTGGGCCAGCCGCCTCCGGAACTGCATCGCCTGCGCGCCCCATGGCTGCAACCGCTTCGCGACTCACGACCGAGTGGGAGGTGGCCCGTCTTTCCGGGGCGGCGGGCGCTTTCCGGCATCCGCTCGCGCGGGCAGACTGGCCGGTTTCGCAGCGGTGGGCGGAGCGGCCGCTGGCGGCGGCGCGGGGAACCCGTAGTCCTTCATCCATTGCTCCGTGGGCGCGAGGATGCGCACCGGGCGCTTGGTGAAGGGATCGCGGTAGGCCAGTTCCACGGAGCGCAAAGCCAGCATCGGCCGCAGCTTGGGCGATTCAAGAGCGGAGGGTCCGTAGAGCGGATCGCCCAGGATGGCATGCCCGGTGGCGTGGAGATGGACGCGGATTTGGTGCTGGCGTCCCGTGATCGGGCGGGCCTCCACCAGGGCGAAATCACGTTTGACCTGCAAGACGCGGAACGACGTTTCGGACTCCTTGCCTTCCCGTTCGTCCACGCGGATGCGGCCGATCATCTGGGGGTCCGGCCCCAGCGGCAGGCGGCAGGTCCACTCGGCCTTGCCCGGCTGGCCGTGCACGACGGCGAGGTAGCGCTTCTCAATGCGGCGGTTCTCGAAGAGCTCCCCGATGGTCTCCACCGCGCCGAAACTTTTCGCCAGCAGCAGCACGCCGCTGGTGTCCGCATCCAGGCGGTGGACGTAGCGGAGGAACTTCAAATTGCGCGAGCGGGCCCAGAAGTGGCCGGCGGCAATCGAGGAGACAATCGCGGCCTGCAGGTTCCAGCCGGTGCGCTGCCACGAGTGCGGCACGAGCATCCAGCCGGCCGGCTTGTCGATGGCGATGACGGACCGGTCCTCAAAGAGGATCGGGATGGGCTCCACGTCCGGGAGTTCGATGAAAGGCGGCTTGGCCATGTGCAGGGGAAACCAGTGTTCAGTTGTCAGTATTCAGTCGTTGCCGAAGCGACAACCGGCCTACTGAACACTGAACGTCGGCGGCTGAACACTGATTACTTCACCACCGTGGCCAGTGTGGTGAGCAGGTGCTGCACGTCCGCGGCGGTGTTGTAGCCCGCCACCGCGATGCGGATGCGGCCGGCGTGGTGCATGACGTGGATGTTCGCCGTTTCCAGGGCGGCGGCGATCCCCGCCGTGTCGGGATGCTGAAACGCGAGGATGCCCGTGGGATTCCTGGGCTGGGCCGGAGCCATCGGCTGCAGGCCAAGTTTCAGCAGCCCCGCATGAACTTCGGCCACGAGCGGATCGGCGTGCTGGGAAATGGCTTCGATGCCGATGCCCCCGACGTAGCGCAGCGCGGCGTTCAAGGCATAGATGGCAGCAAAGTTGGGCATGCCCACGGAGAAGCTCGCCGCCCCGGACTTCATGTCCGCTCGCTGAAAGCGGTCGGTGTCGAAGGCATTCCGCAAGTGGAACCAGCCGCCCGCGCGGGTGGTGAGCCGGGCGGCGGCCCGCTCGGGGATGCCCACGATGCAGCCACCGTGGATGCCGAGCGTCCACTTGTGCGTGCTGCTGATGAAGCAGTCAGCGTCCCCGCAGTCCAGCACCACGCGGCCGAGCGCCTGTGTCACGTCCACGGAGATGAGCGCGTTCGGCGCGAGGCGGCGCACGGCGTCCCGGAACGGGGCCCAGGCGAGGCGGTGGCCGTTGTAGAAACTGACGAGCGAAACTTGCACGAGCTGGGTGCGCGCGTTGAGCAGCGGCACCAAGTCCTCCACGCGCAGCTCGCCTTGGGCGGCTGGCCAAACGCGCGTCTGCGGCCGGGTGGCGGCGGTAATCCAGGGCGTCGCCCCGGCGGGGAAGTCGAGATCCGTGACCACGACTTCGTCGGTGCCCTGCAAGTTCAGCGCGGTGGCGAGGAGGTTGTAAGCCTCGGAACTGCACGAGCAGAAGGAAACTTCCGCTGGCTTCAAGGCGACCATCCGGGCGGCAATCTCGCGGCATTCCTCCACTCGCTTGAAGTGGTAATCACGCCCCTTCATGCCGCGCAATTTGTCATGCCAGTAGGCCAGCAGCGCCTCGCCCACGCAGAGCGGCGGGATGCTCTCGGCGGCGGTGTTGAAGTAGGTCATGGATTCCAGCGCGGGGAAATCGCGGTGGCGGGTGGCGGGTGTCAGCATGAAAAGGATTTAGCCGCCAACCGGCACCTTGAACACAACGAAATCCTGCGGAACGTCTAGCCGATGCGCCTATCTTCGGGGCATCAACGCGAGGGCGAGCCGGGTGTAGGCATTGGTTCCCGCCTCCAAATCCGCCAGCGAAATGAACTCGTCCACGGTGTGGGCTTGGGCGATGTCGCCGGGGCCGAGGACAATCACCGGCACTCCGCGTGCCGCGAGTTTGCTGGCGTCGCAGCCGAAGAAGACGACTTCCGACTGGGCCTGGCTCAGGACGGCACAGGCGGTTTGCACCAGCGGGTGTTCGGCCGGCAGTTCAAAGCTGGGGTCCAAAACACTTGGCCCGTCGAACTGCCACTGCACCTCCGGCACCTGCCGGCACCGCTCGCGGAGCAGTGTGTGAATTTCCGCCAGTGTCGCCTGGCCGTCCTGTCCGGGCAGCAGGCGGATGTCCACCTGGATGGTGCAACGCTCCGGCACAATGTTCACCCCGGTGCCGCCGCTGATGAGCCCGATTGAGCCGGTGGAGGTGCCAAACTCCGGCGCGGTGACTTGGGCGAGCCGGGTGCTGAAGTGGCGCTCCAGCTCCAGAATCGCATGGGCCATGGCCACGACCGCACTCCGTCCCTCGTGCGGTTTGCTGCTGTGCGCGGCGCGGCCCACGGCGTGGATGGGAAAGCGCAGGCAGCCCTTGCAGCCGCGCACGACGCGGAGCCGGGTGGGTTCGCCGACGACGGCGAAGTCGGGTAGTGCTGGCAACTGATCGAGCATCGCCGTCACCCCCCGAAAGCGAAATTCCTCGTCCGCCATGCAGGCGACCGTGAGCGTGCCGCGCCAAGCGGACGGGGTTTGCTTCAAGTGCCGCGCCGTTGCCAGCATGCACGCCAGCGGGCCTTTCATGTCGCTCGCGCCGCGCCCCCAGAGGCGGCCATCGCGCACCTCGCCGCCGAAGGGAGCAATGGTCATCCCGCCCACGCCCACTGTGTCCGTGTGGCCGTTGAGCATGAAGTGCGGGTGATCCGCGCCGTTGCGGAACTGGAGCAGAAGGTTCTCACGCTGGGGCAAAACCGGCTGCCGCAGCACGGTGAAGCCATTGGCCCGCCCCCAGTTCTCCAGCCAGCCGGTGACCGCGCCTTCGCCGGGGCTGGCCGGATCGTAATCCGGATTCACACTGGGGAGGCGGACGAGGGCCTGGGCAATATCAAGGGCGGTGGTGGCAGTGGACATGGCGGTGCGCGTTCAAAACTCCACGGCCTCGTTCGACACGCCGCATTGCGGGCAGCGGGACAATTCCACATCGGAATCATCGGTGTAAACGTAGCTGCACTTGCGGCAGCGGAAGAGGTTGTCCTCGGTGGGTTCCGGCTCGAACCGCCGCCGCCGCCGTTCCGAGAGCACGCCGATGGCGGTGATGCCTCCCACCAGGAGGGTCACGTAGCAAAAGATGAAGACATCAACGGGCACGGGCTATTTTGCGGCGGCGGGCGGCGCGGTGGTATGCCACTGAAAGATCAGCGTGCCGGACTCGGGCGGAGCCGGGCGGCTGGCGGCGGGGGCGAAGCGGAGTGCGCGGGTGAGTTCGAGCGCGTGCTGGTCGGCCGCGCGCTGCATCGGATCTTGCACGCCACCAGAGCTGACCAGCCGGGGTGAAAAAATCAATCCGTCGGCGTCCACCAACACTTCCACGCGGGTGTCGGCCAGCACGTCCGGCACCGGCCATGAGCGCAACGGCGGGCTTTTCGCCAGGGCGCGCCGGGAGAGGGAACCCTCGACGACCAGCCGGGAGCGTTCGCGCAGGACGGATTGATGCACGGCCAAGGCAGGCGCGGGGGCGCTGGGTTTGCGGGTCGCCTCCCAATGCGCCGTGCGCTGATTGGTGGCGAAGCGCTGATAAGCCTCGCCCAAGGTCTGGGTGGGCTGGGGCAGCCAGCGCTGCGCATCCGTCCACTCGCTCAAGCGATACGTGGGCGGGGGCGGTTGCAACCAGGCGGCTCCGGAGAAGCCGCCGGCGTTCACCGCCGCGAAGAGGGTGGGGTCGCTGACTTCGAGGGCATCCAGCAGCTTCTGTGCGCCGGTCGGCGAAGTCTGCCAGCGGGCAAGGGGGCGCGGTTCGGTCCGCGGGCGCACCTGCCCGGCGCGCTCGGAGACGAGCCAGAGCGCTGCCAGGTGAAGGCCAAAAAGCGCCAGCACCAGCAGCACCCAGCGCTGCCGCGACCACGGCGAATCTTCAGGCAGGCTGCCATTCATGGAGCGGCGCTGGTGGTGGTGGGTTGCGGGGCGAGCCGGGGCCGGGTGGCCTGCAAGAGTTCTTGAATGCCAGCCTGCCGGGCGAGTTCCGCCAGCCGCACCAGCGTGTCATTCGGCACGGACTTGTCCGCCAGCACCACCAAGGTGAGCTGCGCCCCCCGGAGCCTGGCCTTCTCCGCGAGGGCTTGCAGCCGCAGCTTGAGCTCGGGCTCGGCGATGCTTTGATTCTCGTAGTAAAGCTGGCCGCTCCGGGCCACGGCCACCACGGCGGTGGGATTGCCCGTGCCCGGCAGCCCGTTCGCCTCCGGGAGATCGAGTTGCACTTTCACGCCCGGCGTGAACACGAGTTGCGAGTGGAACGTGAGAAAAATCAGGACCAAAAAAAACACGCCGGCGAACGGGGCCGCGTCGAGCTGGCCACGGAAGATGCGGGCATGACGGGCAAATCTCATGGGCGGATGTCCTGGGCACACCCCGGCAGCCAGCCAGCCGATCCGGAGCGGGGGAGACCAACGTTGGCTGGCTGCGCGGTCATCACTTCCTTCCGTTCTCGCCCGTGACGAGGTTCAGGATTTCGTTCGACGACTTTTCCATGTCGAGCACGATCTGGTTCACGCGGCTGACCAGATAGTTGTAGCCCAGATAGCAGGGGATGGAAACGGCCAGCCCCATGGCCGTGCAGACCAGCGCCTGCCACACGCCACCGGTAAGCAGCGCGGCGTGGGCGAACTGGCCTTCGCGCTCCATCACCCCAAACATCTTGATGAAGCCCAGCGCCGTGCCCAGCAGCCCCAGCAAGGGCGCGATCTGCGCGATGGTCGCGATGAGGTTGAGCTTTTCCTCCAGCCGGGGGACCTCCTGAAGGCCCGTGTCCTCCAGCGCCTCGCGCACGCCTTCGCGGCCGCGTTCGCGGCTGAGGATGGCGTTCTTCACCAGCCGGGCGACGGGGCCGGGCGTGGCGTCGCAGATCGAGAGCGCCTCGACCACGTTGTCGCGCTTGAGCACGGTGCGCACGCCGGCGAGAAACTCGGCGGAGTTGATCTGGGCGCGGTGGTAATACAGGGATCGCTCAATGAACACGGCCACGGCGACCGCGCTCAGGATGAGCAGCAGCCACATGACGGGGCCGCCTGCGGAGAGTAGCTTCGGCAACATGCGCTTCTTATAGGGAGCGGGCGGGGGGGGGCAAAGTTCAATCTTCGCATTGGCCGCTCAAACTGCGTCAGGCGGCGGCGGCGGGGAGGTGTCACGCCGCAATGTCTCGCCGTCAGGGGCTCTTTGGCTGGGGCAGAACTTCGAAGACGGCCAGCACCGCTTGCGCCTGTTCCGGGTCATTCAGGCACACGGCCCCGGCGCGAATTTTGGGCACGGGTGCGCCCTCGAGCCGCACCGGATCTGCCACGCACAAGCGGCGGCTGTAGGCCGCGAAATCGTCGCAGCTTGCGGCGCGCAGACTGGCCCGGTTGACGAGGCGGAACCGGCCGTGGGCGCCGGGCGCAGCGCGCTTCATCAGTTCCAGCGTCAGCCGCCCCATCGTGTAGCGAGGGTTGATTTCGACGACTGGCTTGAGTCGCGCCTGCCCTGCGGCGTCGCGATACACGAAGGCATCCACGCCGATGGGGCCGAGGTAGCCCACGGTTTTGAGCTCCGCCGACAATCGCGTCGCCAGCTTCAGGAACAGCCGGTGGAGCAGGGCAGGGGAGCCGGGGTGATCGCGGAAGCATTCGAGCACCGCCGATGGCACCGCGCGCGCGTGCTGCGGCGCGGCGGTGTTGGCCACGAACTGACCCCTGGCATCCGTCAGCAAACCGGTGTAGCCGAGAAGTTGCAGGCCGCCTGCGCTCATCTCGAACTGCCCCGAGAAGTCCGCGATGCGGTCCAGCCACGGCTCGATCACGAGCGGCCGTCCGTTCTCCAAGGACTTTTCCATCCAGCGCCGCTGTGACTCCGCCACGTTCGGCTCCCACAGGCGAAGCGCGTTGTGCCCGGCGAGGCCGAAGGCTTGCTTCACCACGACGCGGTGGTGTCCCCGCGCTCGAATGGCGGCGATGGCGGTGAGCGCTTCCTCGATCGAGCCGACCGCCGAGCCGACTTCATTCATCGTGCAAAGCGGGAGCGCACCGAAGTCGTGCCGGCGGCTTCCAGCCGCTGTCCGAGGTTCCCGTTCGGACGCGGCGGCTCCGTGCGCCCCACCCGCAACACCGCGGCTGGAAGCCGCCGGCGCGGGCGCGTCGTCCGCCCCATCATCAGCGAGCAAGGCCCGCAAGAGCTCCGCGCTCCACGCCTTGGAGTAAAGTTTGGCGATGCCGCCGTTGAAGGAAGCCTCCGGTGTGCGCACCTCGCCGGTGAGGCTGCTGAAGAGCGGCGCGAACAACTCCACGCTGTCCGGCCCCCACGCCCACGGGCGCAAGTGGCCGAGCTTGCGCGCCGCCAGTGCGCTGCAGTCCTTGCGCGCCGCAAACTCCGGCAGCGGGAAACCTGCCTGCTTCAGCGCGCTCAGGAACGCCACGGCCGGGCGTTGCTCCACCAGCACCACATCATCCTGCCGGCCCAGAAACATCGGCAGCGCTGCGAGGTCGCAGGCGAGCTGGGCCTGATGCTTCACGGGCGTGAAGGACCGGCCTTGCGCCATGCGGCCCTCGGAGAACGGGTTGAAGACGAAGACGCTGGGCGTGCGGCCCTTCGACTGCGCGAACACGTCCAGCTCCGCGATGAACTCCGCGTCCAGGCCAGCGGCGCGGCGGCCTTCCACATTCAGCGAGACACCTTTCGCGCGCTGCGGAGAAAGCGGAAATTTCAACTGCTGGCAGAAGGCCTCCCAGTCGCTCTGTCCCGGCGGTTTCCAGCGGCGAAACCATTTCAGCCCGTAAGCCACATGGCCGATTTCATCGCGATAGATCTGATCCAGCAGCTTCGCTGTGTCCGCATCGCCCGCCGCCGCAAAGCCACGCGCGAAGTGGCGGGCGAAATCCAGATTGGCCTGTTCAAAGGTCAGGCTCAGTCCGGCGACGTAGTCCAGCGGGCTGCCCATGCCGGACACCGCCCGCCAGAAGTAGCCGCTCACTGGCAGCTCACCGAACGCGATGCCGCACGCGCGCATCCGCGCCAGATACCAGCGCGTGTGTTCCTGCTCGTCCCGCAGCGTCTGGAGCACGCCGCGCCGGAAGGCCGGAGGCGCATCGGGAAAGCGCAGCAGCACCAGCGCCATCAGCTCCGTGGCGAGCAGTTCGTGGTTCGCGAAGAAGTGCAGGAGCCGGCCGCGCTCGCGCTCGTTGTCCAGCCGCCGCAGGCCGGGGAACGCGGACTTCTCGCCGGTGCCTTCGGGTTTGAAGACGAGTTCAGGCGGACGCCCCGGCATCGCCGGCGCGGCAAGCGCTGCGCCCGGCTGCTCGTCCGTGACGATGGCGGGACACTGGAGCTTCTCCTCCAACGTCGCCGCGAACAGCACGCGCTCGGCAAGGTCACGCAGTTCCATTGCGGTGGATGGGTAGCAGTTGAAGGGCAAGGAGGCGAGCCGTCAAAGTAGGCCAGTGCTTCCAGCCTGTCTTTCCATTATCAAGTTTACGCTCAAGCGGTTTCTTTTAGTTAGCGGGACAGGCTGGAAGCACTGTCCCACTTTGCAACGCCGCTGCGCCTCGCTACACTTCGCGCCATGCACAGCCACTCACCCGTTGTCGTTCCGGCCTCCGT